>Ga0302325_10004525_pt1 | contig 32098 bp, 24 predicted proteins | sample Palsa_T0_2_FD_201948 | JGI IMG/M metagenome (GOLD analysis project Ga0302325, IMG submission 201948) | Peat permafrost microbial communities from Stordalen Mire near Abisko, Sweden - Palsa_T0_2 | ecosystem: Environmental > Terrestrial > Soil > Palsa > Peat permafrost | place: Sweden: Abisko... | reverse complement strand
CCGGACGTCACGACCGTAAGATCGTGCCCCGGCTTCACGATGCGGGCGCTGCCGAAGGGGATGGTGTAGTCCGGGCCGGGATGCGGCGAGCGGTTGTAAGGCTCGCGATACAGCCGCTTGTGCTCCAGGAACATCACCGGATCGTCACAGCGAATGGCGGTGCGCAGCAGCCCGCAGGCGTCCAGCGCGTTCGACGGCATGATCACCCGCAGGCCGGGCAGATGCGTGAACTCCACTTCGCCGCACTGGCTATGGTAAATGGCACCCCCGTTCAGGTAGCCGCCGATGGGCACGCGCAGCACGAAGGGGCAGGCGAACGACCCGTTGGAGCGCCAGCGCATAGTGGACATCTCGTCGCGGATTTGCATCATGGCGGGCCAGATGTAATCGAAGAACTGGATTTCGGCCACCGGCTTCAGGCCGCGCACCGCCATGCCGATGGCGCGCCCCACGATGGCGGCTTCCGCCAGCGGCGTGTTGAAGGCGCGCTGCGCGCCGAACTCGCGCTGCAATCCGTGCGTGACCTTGAAGACGCCACCCTTGCCCTTCACCACCGCCAGGTTTTGCTCGCGGCTGCAATCCGCCACGTCCTCGCCGAAGGCCACCACGCGCGAATCGCGGCGCATCTCCTCATGCAGCGTGGCGTTCAGCAGATCCACCATGGTCTTCGGCTCGCCGGTGAATTCAGCGGGCGTGCTGAACTCTTCCGCGGTGGGATCGACCTTTTCGGAGTACAGGTGCCGCATGGCGGAATCGCGCGGAGCCGGATTGGCGTGCAAAGCCTGTTCAGCGGCTTCGTGCACTTCGCGGTCGACTTCCAGCGAGATGCGCCGCAACGCATTCTGGTCGAGCACGCCTTCATCCAGCAGAAACTTGGGAAACCGCGCAAGCGGATCGCGCGCCTGCTCGGCCTCGCGCTCGGCGGCAGTCTTGTAGAGCCGCTCGTCATCGGAGAGCGAATGCGAGTAGGGCCGGATGGTGTGCGCGTGTACCAGCGCCGGACCGCGCCCTTCCCGGCAATACTCGACCGCCGCCCGCATGGCTTCATAGGACGCCAGGAAATCGCAGCCGTCCACCTCCCGCCGAAACAGTCCGGGGAAGCCGGACACCAGCGCCGAAATGTTCGCGCCGGCGGTCTGGTATTCCACCGGGACCGAGATGGCATAGCCGTTATCTTCGATCAGGAACAGAACCGGCAATCGATTCAGGCAGGCCGCATTCAGGGATTCCCAAAATTCGCCTTCGCTGGTGGCGCCATCGCCGCCGGCCACCAAGGTGATCGCATCGCCATCCGGGGATAGATAACGATTTGCTTCGGCGCATCCCACCGCTTGTAGAAATTGCGTGCCGGTGCACGAGGATGTGGAGACGATGTTGAATCGGGGATCGCCCCAGTGCGAAGGCATCTGGCGTCCGCCGGAAGCCGGATCGTCCGCCGCGCCCACCGCCTGCAACAGCATATCGAGCGGCGTCACACCCAGGGTCAGGCATAGCGCCCGGTCGCGATAGTAGGGAAAGATCCAATCGTGGCCGGCGCGCAGGCACATGCCCGCCGCCACTTCCGCCGCTTCATGGCCGGCGCCGCTGATCTGGAAAAAGATACGGTTCTGCCGTTTGAGCGCAACTTCGCGATCGTCCAGACGCCGCGATGTCTGCATGATGCGGAACGCGCCGATGAGTTGCTCGGGCTCCAGCCCGTGCCATTTCGCGGTATCGCTCTGCCGAGCGGTGGTCATGGCTGTGGTGATGGTGGCCAATGCGGAGTTCCCTCCCCTAAATGTCAGTGTAGCCGAGCTTGCGCGAGTGGAACAGTATTTACAACGGAATTATCCCGAACTCTTGTGGTGCGGACGGCCACTGCCAGCGCCGCCAGATACAGCAGCCCCCCGGCCAGCAGCGTCTGGACCAGTCCCAGATAGATGGCGCACACTAGCGATCCGACCGAACCCAGCACGCTGGCCGCGGCATTCAGCGACCAAGCCCACCGCACGGACGGCTTGTGCCATTCTTCCAGGCGCTTCAGCGCGGTGGGGAACGGCATCCCCATCACGAAGCCGGCGGGCGAGATCAGGGCTACGGTAATCGCGAATTTCAGCGCCAGCGGCAAGCCCACACCCGCCTCCAGCAGGGGCGTAACCACAGCCGCCAGCAGCGCCACCAGGACGGCGATCAGAACCAGCGCGCGGTACAGGCGGCGGTCGTCGTCCGCCAGGATTCGCCGGCTGAAATAGCTACCCAGGCCGCTCGATACCAGCATCGAGAAGATCACCACCGTGAGCGCGTAGGTGGGGTGTCCCAGGAAAAGCACGAACTTCTGGATCAGGGCCATTTCGATCAGAATGTAGCCCGCGCCGATGCAAATGAAGTAGAGCAGGTACGTGAGCACACCCTTGTGCCGCGGCAAGCGCGTGCCCAGCACCACGGGCGGCAATGCCAGGATGATGGCAGTCGCTAGTATGCTGATAGCCATCAACGCGTACAACAGGGGCACCGCTTTGTTGATCTTGTAATCGGCCGATCGCCGCGATGCGTTGGCCAGGAACGCCAGGATGTCGCGCGGCTGCACGGTGTAGAAGAAGAACGGCTGGTTGTCGCCGACCGGCGTGATGTTGTACCGGTAATTACGCTCGTAGGCCGCTGGATCGGAGCTGCGCAGAAGGTCGGTGAACTGGCCGGGGATGCGCTCGTCCGGCAGGTAGATGGCCTGCATGTTGGCGGCGGTCATGGCCGCCCGGGCGCGCGCCAGGTCGGCGGGGCTGAACCGCTGGCGCGAGATCAATACGGTATCCTTGGCGCCCCAACCCTGTGTGGAACCTTCGCGGCCCACGATCGCGTGCCGCCACGGTTCCGGTTCGCCCAGTTGGGTCAGAGCCGCCATGGCCAGCGAGACCAGCCGCAGGGATTCGCGCGGTGGATCCAGCCCCCAACGCGTGAAGGCGCACATGCCGTCGTCCGTCAAGTGCAGCAGGTAATCGCGGAGGGCGTCGGTGGTGTAGAGATTGTTCTCCGAAAGGGCAAAGGCGCCGGCCGCTGTGGAAGCCCACGTATCCACCAGGGTGGCCTGCACCACCTGGTATCGCTCGTGGCTGCGGCGCACGAAACTGCGCCCGTCTTCCACGAAGATGCGCACGTCCGGACGCAGATAGATGCCGCGGCTCCGCGCCACGTACTTATCGCGCATCACGGTGGTGGCGATGATGGGGTTGATCTCCACGGCCGTGATATCGTGGCTGCCGGAAGCCAGTGCGCGCGCCACGTCCCAGCCGCCGCCCGGACCGATGATCAGGGCCTTGGCTCCGGGGCGCACGGCATAGGGCAGCGCCGGACCCTGTTCGAGCAGTTCGTGGCGCTCGCGCGCGGTGAGATGCGCGAAATCGAAGCTGGCGATGCCGGTGGAAGCGTCCGCGTCGATGAAGATGGAGTGGTCGCGCACGGCGATGCGCGAGAAGCTGTTCCACTGCACGAACTCTTCCTTCTTCAGCTTCTGGCCCTTGGCGTAGCGGATGGCGATGATGTTGTGCGCGTTGTTGTAGAACACGAAAGAGAACACGGCCAGCGCAAGGGCCACGGCGGCCGCGCGCAGCTTCACGGATCCCGCCATGCTGTGCCAGATGGCGCCCGCGGCCGCGAACAACACGGCCACGAACATCACGGTGCTGGTGCCCCCGAAGTGATTCAAGAAAGGAACCAGCAGCAGGCATCCGGCAGAAGCGCCCAGCAGGTCGAAGAAATACACGCGGTCGATGCGCTCGACGGTCTCTGAAATAGCCAGCGAAACGACCGTTCCGGAAACGAAGAACGGCAGGGCGGTAGTGAAGTAGACCAGGGTCAGGCCCCAGACGCCGGTCTCCTCCCTCTGCGCGACGACCACGGCCAGGGCCACCATCACCAGCAGGCTGTCGATCATGCTGAGATAGCCGAGTTTCTGAAACAGCGGCGTCTTCCAGCCGGCCACGATGTACGAAAAAACGCCGCCCACGCCCAGCCCGAACAGGGCGATAGAAATCGCCAGGAACGCAAAATGGTAGTAGAAGACCACCGAAAAGATGCGCGTCAGCGACAGCTCCAACAGCAGCGTCGCCAGCGTGGTAAGCGCTACGCCCAGATAGAGGTGCGGCCACGGGATGGAAGGATATGAAGAAGAGGCCAATACCTTATCTTAGAATGTATCCGTGATGTATGAATGGAGCATGTCGGGGAGCATTTCGAACACCCGGTTTCACCCGGCTGCCGGTCGCGCTGCTGGTGGACCTTTGGGTGAGTTTAATCGCTATCTGGGGCACGTGATTCGCCACCTGCCCGCCGCCAAGCTGGGAGTAGTGCGCCGGATCGGATCGAATGCGCGGGTCGCGTTGCCGGCAAAGTCCCGCGGTGTGGCGCCAGCTGCCCGCGGACGCGCAGGCGCATTGAGCAAGTCCGGAAGATCCACGGTGAAAGCCAAGTGCAGCTTGATTTGCAGCGGACCGGTTCCCTTGCCCGACCCGCCGATCCAGTAAAAGGAGACCTTGCGCTCCGGGAACGCGCGAGCCAGATCCAGTCCCAATATGCCGCCGCAGAAGGCCATGGAGCGCGGTAAGTCGGCCACGGTCAGATGGGTTTCGAAGAGATCGAGCATTTGGGCCACCATCAATGCTCAAAACGAACCGCGCTGCTCTACGTCAGCAATTCGTCCACACTCTTGGCATCTAGCACCCGCTCACTCAGTTCTTCAAGCTCGGACGCCGATAGCGCCGCCAGTTTTTCTCCGGCCCAACTCGGGAGGGCGCCGAAGCGCTTCTCGATCTGTCGGCGAAGGACGGTGAGTTCGCCCACGTGCAGGCCCTCCTGCAGTCCTTCCTCACGCCCCTCCTGGCGCCCCTCCTGACGCCCTTCCTGGCGCGCTTCTATAAACATAGGTCCCAGGACCTCGTGCTCCCGAATATCGATATCGATCGGCATTTTCCGTGTCTCCCGTTCTACGGCTTTCGCCAAGTTTCGCAATCCAGCCAGGATCAACAATTGGGACAGCGCAGTTTCCCGCTCTGCCGCCGCCAGACCCGCAATCCGCTGGACGATCTTGCAGACCGCCTCTTCATGGTCCCGCAATCCCGCGAGAATCGCAATTACATTATCTCCGACGTCCCGGCTTTCCAGCAGGCGCTCTCCATTCAGCGAACGAATGTCGATCAGGCGGTACTCGAACAGTACGCCGGCGCCGCGCAACTGCTTCTCCATGCACATTTTTGGTTCGCCCACGTACAGTACCACCTGGCGCGGGAATCGCCCGAACAGCCGGTACACATTGAGGCAGTATTCGGCCATGCGCAGCGGCATGCCCGCGTCATTGGCGCTTTGCAGTTCCACGTGGACCAAACCGCCGTCGATACTCTCGCCGAGAAGATCCAACCGCCGGTTCTGGACTTTTGGCAGTTCCACATTCAACCACTTCGCGACCGCGGTACCCGTCAACTCGCGCATAACGAGCGAGGCGGGACCTTTCAACAGCAGCTTTAGGGCGACATCGTATTCCTGCATGCGGCTTACGGACAAGAGTGTAATAGTGGCGGGCTTTTCTCATCCGCGAATGGGGAATTATGCCGTGACCAGCGTCTTCAAATTCCGCCCGCAGATGACGCTCGCCTTGTGCTTGTCGCCGCCCGGGCCCGCCCAGTGCGTCTCCAGGCTGATCCAGCCCTTGTAACCATCCTCCGCCAGCGCGCGGATCTGGCCCTTCCAATCGATGCCGCCTTCGCCCAGCGCACACCATTCGGGACGGTGGCCCTCCACACGGCAGTCCTTCGCGTGCACGTGCGCGATGCGCTGCACGGGGACGCGGCGGTATCCATCCGGATAAGGCGTCTCGCCGGAAACGTAAGCGTTGGCCGGATCCCAGACTACCTTCAAATTCGGATGCGCCACGGCTTCCAGTACGCGTGCCGTCTCCGCGCCGGTGGCGATGTTACAGGCGTGCTCGTTCTCCAGGCCGACGATTCGCCCGTGCTGGGCGGCTTGCCCCGCCAGGTGCTCCAGGGCGCGCGCGACGCGTTCGAAGCAGGCCTCGGGCTGGACCGAGCGCCAATACGAAAACACGCGCACGATGCGCGCGCCGGTACGCTCTGCGATCTCGAGCGCGCGGTCCGCCAGGCGCGGCTGATCTTCGAAGGTGTAAGCGGCGGCGAACACGTCCTGCTGGAAACGTGCGTCCACATCGGGCGAATCCGGCAGAACACACTTCAGCAGGGGCGATGCGATGGACATGATTTCGACACCGTGCTGCGCCACGATTTCGCACGCACGGTCCAACTCCGAGTCAGTCAGATCCATCACGTTCTTCCCGAAGACCATACGCAGTTCCGCGCCAGTCATCCCGGCCTCCGCCATGGAGCGCGCCGCAGTCTCGATATCCTGGGAGAACTCGTCGGTGATGGCCGCGATGGGGAAGAGTTGGGTCATTTGTCACTGCGTTCACACGAGTGTGAACGCGGCACGCACGAGTGCGTGCGCTACGAACGCATGCGCAACAGCAAATACAGGCCGGTCAGGGAAAACAGCGCATCCGGAGACCATGCCGCGATAGCCGGCGGCAACTGATTGACATCCCCGATCTTCTCGAACAGTAGGCCGATGCCCCAATAAGCGATGGCGATGCCGATGCTCACCCCAATCCCCGCCATGGCGCCGCGATTGCCCACCAGAAACGCGAACGGGATCGAAATCATCGCCATAATCAAAACGAACAACGGCGCCGAGAATTTTTGGTAGAACTGCACCCGCAGCTTCACCGTGTTGAATCCGCTCTGCTGCAGATCGCGGATGTAACTATCCAGCTCCCGAAAATTCATCTGCGAATCCTGCTTCACTTCTTTTAGGAAATAGCTGGGGGCCTCGGTCAGCTCCGGGAACGTCTGCGCCTGGAATGCAGTTAAAGGTATGCTCTGGTTGCCGTGAAATTCGCGGCGCCAGCCGTTTTCGAAAACCCATGTTTGCAACGATGCCTGCCAATGCGCGCGCTCGGCGGAAATCTGCCGCACCAACTGGTAGGTGTTCGGCTCCAGCTCATAGACGATCACGCCGGCCATGATATTCTCGTCCTTATCGAAAAATTTGTAGTAGTAAATGCGCGGTCCTTTTCCGAAAATCCACTTACGCTCCGGACTCAGATAAGTCTGTACCGCGCGGCCCTTGATCTCGTTGCGCAGCGCGTCCTGCCGGCGGTTGGCTTCGGGAACGTAATAGTGATCGAATGCGAACAGGCCGCCGCTGAGAAAACTGCTGGCCACCAGGATGGGAATCGCCAGGCGGTGCAGGCTGACGCCGCAGGCTTTGAACGCGGTCACCTCGTTATGCTTGGTCAGTACGCCAAACGTCACCAGCACGCCGACCAGCACGCTGATGGGCAGCGTCTTATAGATCAACTGAGGTGTCAGAAAGAAGAGATACGTGAATACCTTGGTCAGCGAAATCTGGTTTCGCACGATATCGCCTAGTAACTCAAAGAAGTTATATATCTGACTCATCGATACGAAACTAACCAGCACCATCACGAAATAGAACACGAAGTTAGTGAGAATGTAGGTGTCCAGAATCTGGGGCAGCAACGGCCAGCGAAAGGCCCTGGATCTGGTTCCCGGCCCGCCTCCCGGCACGAAGCGCCCGCGCAGGCGGTTCAGCAGGGCGTTGAACGCGTCTTTCAAAGCTCCCACAAAGTCGCGTCCGCCGGGCGCCTCCATGCGCGCCACGGAGATCACCCCGGCCACCAGGAATGCCGCATTGGGCAGCCACAGCGCTACTTCCACCGGCAGCGCTCTCTGGCGGGCCAGGTTCACCAGCGTGATGAACGCCAGATAATAACAGAAGAAGGCGAGAAAAACGGCGGTCACGTATCCGCCGGACTTGCCGCCTTTGCGCGACGATACACCCAGCGGAATGCCCACCAGCGCCAGCACCAGGCAGGCAATCGGCAGCGCCAGCCGCCGATGCAGCTCGATGCGCGCCTCCACCCAGTCCGCGCCGGTCGCCGAGTAGCGCCGCAACTCGCGCGTGTTCATCTCGCTGAAGGGCCGCCGTGCGCCCGGCACGGGCGGCGCCGCATACAGCGCCTGCGCCACCACGGGTGAAAAGCTGTCGTAGCCCTTCAGATCCTTTCCCATCTCATGATTTCCGGCGTTCCGCATGGAAAGTTGCAGCCGGTTGTGGTCCGGATCCGGCACTGCGATGGCTTCCTGCGCCACCGTTACCAGCGGTCCCTCGGCCTTGTCGCCCATGCCGCTGGTGCGCTGCTCCGGAGGCGTCAGATCCGCCAGAAACACGTTGCGCCAAACCACCACCGCGCCCGGGCGCACGTCCCCCACGTATAAGATCGTATTAGGGAAATCCTCGTCGAAAACGCGCGGTTCGATGTCGGCGCTGACCTGCGAAGCGGATAGCTTGTCCAGAATGTCTTTGCTCACGCGCACCGAAAGGGGCGTCAGCCGCAGTGTCATCGCCCCGGCCACCAGCATGGCCAGGAACGCGAACAGCATCACCGGCAGCACCACTTTGCGGCTGGAGGAGCCGGCCGCGCGCATGGCGGTGATCTCGCCATCGGTCGCCAGGCGCCCCAACCCCACCAGGATGCCCACCAGCGCGCCAAACGGGATGGTCAGCGGCAACAGCGGCGGCAGCGACAGCGCAAACAGATACAGAATCGTCTCAGGCCGGGGCGAAGTGCGCACCAGCACCTCGAACAGCTTTCCAACGCCCTGCAGGAAGATGATGGACGTTGCCAACGCCATGCCGATCAGCGAACTGGAGATGATCTCGCGGAAGATGTAGCGGCCCAGGATGCGCATGCGTTTACGGGTGGCTGGCCGCGGCCCGCAAATCCGGGGCCGGCACGATGGGGAGCTTGGGCAGTTCCTCTTCGAGGGGATGCAGTTCCAGATCGTCGATCAGGGCCGAGGGCGCGATCACGCAGGTTTCGGCCACATAGTTTGCGCCGCCGATCAACGCAAACGGCGCCTGGTTATTCAGAAATTCGAACACATTGTTATCGTCGCCCGCGGCCACGATATCTTTGAGCGATCGAGCGTTCAGGCCGCGGAACCGCAGGCCGCGCACCAGTTCTTCCCGGCCGTCCGGATACACCTTGTACACCAGCACCGGCGCGCTCACCGGATGGCCACCCGCCTGCCCCGAATTACTCAGCAGCCGCCGGACTTCGTCGACCGATGCGGACGATGGGAAATCCATTTTGCGCACGATCACGCCGTACGGCTTGTTGCGCTGCCGGCACATTTCGATGAGTTTCTTTTTGAGTTCCTGCACCTGTACGGTTTCCCTGGCGCGCACAAAAAGGTTGCCGATGGCCGCGCCATTCGCACCAAAACTGCCGGGCAAACGTGCCCTTCCGTTGGAGGCGGCAAATCCCGGCTCCGGCTGCCGCGTGAGCAGAAAAGCTTTTAGCACGCCCTTTTCCACGAGCAACAGCGGCCCGGGAGCCACGCCTTCGCGATCCACTTCGTAGCTGCCGAAAAGTGGACGGCCGTGCCATTCTTTTTGCGTGGGGTCGTCCGCCACATCGAACCACTCCGGCAGAATACGCGCTCCTTGGCGGCCCTCCAGTTCGCTCACCGGCACGACGCTGTTGTGGCCCGGCTCCATCACGGGCCGACGGGTCAGGGCCAAGTTCGCGCCCAGAACTTCGGCGAAGAGCTGCGCGCCGGCCGTGCCTTCAAACAGTATGGGACCGGAATAGTCTTCGCCCTTCGGAGCACTGGCCCGGGCCGCCAGGCTGGCCGCCAACCCCGCAATGCCGCGGCGGAGTTCCGGCTCGGCCGGCATGCGGTCGAAATCGAGCGATTGAAAAACCACTGCGTCGTGCAGCACCATTCCGTCCGGCGCTTGCGCTTCCGCCCGCGCCATCACGTAGATCATATTATCCGCTATGCGCACCTCGGCGCCTTCCGAGTTCAGGTAGTAGTTCGCGGTTTGAATCGCGCTCAGTTCCACGCCCGACGACTTCACCGCAGGGTATGAATCGAAGATGGCTGAAAGCGCCCGCACCCGAGCGCTCCAAGCGTCTTCATCGATCATGCTGTGCCGGATCTCTAGGAGTTTTTTCAACGGCTCGGCTTTAGCGAAATCGTCCAGCGGCTGGTTCACGGCGACGTTCTGCAGCGCGGCCCGCTTGCGCGAGATGGCCTCCACCGCGGATTTATACGCGCTGTCGGTTTCGAGCCACAGAAAGCGCCGCATCACCTCGTAGGAGTTTTCCAGCGGAAAGCGCCCGATATCGTAGTGCGTGCCGAAATGGAAGCCGCTGCCCACATAGTCGGTATTGTCGAATTTGTAGTCGCCCACTCGCACCTTGATCTCCGGAAGCCGAAACCGGTCGTGCCGCACGGAGACCAGACCGCCCAGGCTGGCGGAAACTTCAAAACTGTCTCCGTCCTCAATGGTGTACTCGATAAAGTAGGGCGCTTCCAGGCTCAGCACCTTCAAGCCGCGCGACCTGCTCAGCTCATCCCGCATGGCGCGCAGCAGGGTGTCGCCGGTGGGTTGGGCAAAAGCGCGTGGGGCAAGGCTAGCCAGGAGCAGCCCTAACGCGAGCATCGAGGCCGAGGGGGCGAGGGGGCGAGGGGGCGAGGGGGCGAGGGTCATTGGCCCACCGTTGGAAACGGCAGCAGCGGCGGCCTGTCCTGCGACTTGTTCTTCTTCTCGATCTCGATCTCCGACACCAGCACCGCCGGCGAAACGGCCGAAACCGGCACGCTGCCCGATTCCGCGCCGCAATAGCCGTTGAAAACCTCCAGCTTGTTTGAAGTAGCCAGGATTTTCGCAAAGCTGGCCAGCGGCGTGCCGACGATGTCCGCACCCCGAATCAGCTCGTATGGCCGCCCGTCCGGAAACACCTTGTACACCACGACAGGCATCACCTTGAAGGCTTGCACTCCCTGCCGCCCCGTGGTGGTAACGCCGCCGGTCACGTCCTGGAAATAAAGGCCGTAGGGTTTGTTCTGGCGCTTGATTTCCGCCACCAGCATCTCCCGCAGACGCGCCTCGGGAAACGCCTGCGACGATTCCACCAGCAGGTTCGACTGCCGCGAGACCACCTCATACCCAGGCTGCCGGCGGCCATGGCCGTTCGAATGGTCGAATCCCTGGATCGGCGACCGCGACATCAGGAACGCCTGCAGCACCCCGTTCTGGACCACGGTAACCGGCCGCGCCGCGATGCCTTCGTCATCGTATGCATACGATCCATTCAGTTCGACGTTGCCGGCTTTCTTACGCGTCGGATCGAACACCACCGAAAGAAAATCCGGCAGCACTTTGGCGCCCACGCTCTTGGTGAAGGTCTGCCCTTCCTGTTCGTCTTTCTGGCGATGTCCTTCCACGCGATGACCGAAAATCTCGTGAAAGAAAACGCCCGCCGCGCGGCCCGAAAAAATAGCGGGGCCGGCGAACGGCTCGGCCTCGGGCGCGATCAGCAGCGCTTTCAAATCCCGCGCCACGCGCTCGACGGCGCCGGCGATAACGTCGTCCCGCGGCAAACCGCCCGGATCGGTGGCTTCGAACGTCTCGCCGGTGGACAGGTCGGTCCCGTCCATAGCCTTGGCCTGCGCGCTCACCACCACCCGCGCGAATCCCCGCCCGTGCCGCAGACGGCTGCCTTCGCTGCTCACAAAATACTTGGTTTCGTCCTGGTACGTTACAGAAACGCTGGAGGTCAGGATACCCGGGTAATCGCTGAATTTCGCGGACAGCTTGCGCACGCGCGCGGCCCACTGCTCGGCTACAAATCGCCCGATTGGAACCGTCTCCAGCCGCACCACCGGCTCCTCGCTCGAGAAATCGCCGGAAGCGTCTTCCTCGGCGACCTTCACCTCGGAATTCGTGCGGATCTTGATCAGCCGCTCGGCCGCCAGCCGGTAAGCGCGGTCGGTTTCAAGCCAGATCCGCTGTTTGATGGATGCCGGCTGATCCTCGAAGGTGAGCGCCGCGCCGGAAGTGAATTGCGTCCGTTCGCCCCTTACTCGATGATAATTGTCCAGTTTGGGCGATCCCACGCGCACGCACACATCCAGCCGGCGGCTCTTGCCATGACCGTTGTTGGTGATGGCGCCCAGGGTCGCGGCTACGCCGTGATAATCCTCTTCGGTGACTTCATAGGAAAGGAAATACGGGGCCGGATCGGCCTTTGCTTTGAGCGTGGAGAAGTTGCGGTTCAACTCTTCGCCCATCGTATCGAGAAGCACGGAGGACTGCGCCGATGCGGCCGCCGTAACGCAGATAAAAAGAACCCCTAAGGCTGGACTTGCCACGTGAACGTCCAGGATAACATGCGGCCAGCTAGCGTCTCCGAAACCGGCCTGAGGGGGCGTAGAATGGGTGGGATGAATCTCGACGGTTACAAGGTAGTCTTGTAGCCCTGGCCGAACTGGAACGCGTGTTTGAGATGGTTGCCGCCGACCGATTTCGGCTCGGCCGTGGATCGGGATCGTGACCGCCCGCGCGTCTTGATGAATCCAGCGCTCGTGGCTTCCAGTGTGCCGGCGCCGCTCAAGACCTAGCCGTGGGGCGGCGGAACACCGCAGCGCCGGCGCTAGGCACTCACAATCGCGGTGCTGTCCGCGGGGAAATGACTGCCGGGGAAGCGGCGAGGAGGGGGAGCAGGGCGATACTGATTTGAATCCGACCGGACAGCCAGGGCGAAGCGCGGTGCCTTGTTACCATAATAGTCTGCGCATCGGGATCCACACCTCCATAGCGGCGTCGCTCGAAGACGCCGCGCTGAAAGCATCCGGGTTGGGCGCCAATACCTTTCAGATTTTTTCGTCCAGCCCCCGGATGTGGCGCGCATCCTCGCCTGCGCCGGAACAGATCCGATCGTTGCGGCGCGCCCGCGAGCGCCTCGACTTATATCCGCTTGCCATTCACGTGAACTATCTGGTGAACCTGGCATCGTGCGATCCGGACATCCGGGTCCGGTCGATTGCCTCATTCCGCGGCGAACTGCAGCGCACTGCGGCGATTGGCGCCGAATACCTGGTGGTGCATCCGGGCAGTTACAAGGGTCAGTCGCTAGAGGAAGGTATCGCGGCGTTCGTGCTGGGTTTGCGCGATGCCGCCGCGGACACCGCGCGGGACACAGTGACTGTGCTGCTGGAGAACACCGTGGGCTGTGGAGCGCAGATCGGAGGCCGCTTCGAAGAGCTGCGCGCCATCCACGACTATGCCGCCCAACTGACGGACGTGCCGGTAGGATATTGCCTGGACACCTGCCATTTGCTGGCCGCCGGCTACAACATCTCCACCCAGGCAGGGTTGCGCGAGACCATCCTGCAGGCGGACCGCGTGTTGGGAATCGACAACGTGAAACTTATCCATGCCAATGATTCGAAGACGCCGCTCGGCTCGCATGTCGACCGGCATGCGAACATTGGAGAAGGATATATCGGCAAGGCCGGATTCCGCCGCATTCTGGTGCATCCCAAGCTGCGCCGCAAGCCGTTCATCCTGGAAACTCCGATGGAGCAAGATGGCGACGACCGCCGTAATTTGGAAAACTTGAAGAAGCTGGCGTCCCCAAGAGTGGGGACGCGGCACGCAGAGTGCGTGCGCCACGTGGAAAACTTAAAGGAGCTATGCCCGAGTTGAAATGGCGGGCGCGGTGGCAGGACGCCACCTTCTACCAGGCCGAGGAGAATTCCACGCGGCCCAAGTACTACGCGCTGGAGATGCTGCCCTACCTCAGCGGCACTCTGCACGTCGGCCATATCCGCAATGCGCGGCTTCAACGTGCTGCACCCCATGGGGCTGGGACGCCTTCGGATTGGCCGCCGAGAACGCCGCCAGCGCCATCCACGGGACTGGACCCTGCAGAACATCGCCGCCATGAAGAAGACCCTCCGGCGCTTCGGCTTCAGTTTCGACTGGGACCGGGAGGTCTCCACCTGCGAGCCGGATAGTACGCCATCGATCCGTATAGCGGCGAAGAATCGCCGGTCCGGATTGGTCAGGACAGCATGCGCCAGGCCGTGCCTGCCAAATCGGCCGGCGAGAAGAAGCTATCGCTAGCTGCGGACAGCACCGCGATTGTGAATGTCTGGTACGGCGCTCACTGCCTTTATATCCACTTGGATATAATTGAGCTATGCGGCCCGTGCGCTTCCTTGGCGATTCGCTGAAATGCTTGCGCGATTTCCCCGACGACGCGCGGCACGATGCGGGTTATCAACTCGATAAAGTCCAGCGAGGGGACCAGCCCGACGATTTCAAGCCGATGTCCGCCATCGGCAAGGGTGTCGAAGAGATTCGCGTTTTCAGACCCGAGCTGCGCCTACCGTGTAATTTACGTAGCGAGGCGCGTGGAGGCAGTCTACGTTCTGCACGCCTTCCACAAGAAAACGCAGGCAACGCCGAAGAAGGATCTTGAAATCGCGAAAAGACGATTTGGGCAACAGTTGGGAGGCAGGATATGAGCAAACCGGAGAGCTACGCGAGTGTTTGGGATGCGATCGCGGATACCCCCGAACAGGCTGCGAACCTGAGAGCGCGGGCCGAACTGATGCAGAAGATTGCGGCACGCCTGAAACAGCACGACTGGACACAGGCCGAAGCGGCGAGCCGCTGCGGCGTAACGCAGCCCCGGATCAACGATCTGGTCCGCGGCCGGGTCTCCCGCTTCTCGCTCGACGCGCTGGTCAACATCGCGACGGCGCTTGGCTGCCGCGTGCGCTTCGATCTCGAAGCCGCCTGAGCCTGGCCTTTTCCGGAGGCGCCTGGCCGGCACCGACAGGATTCACCGGTTCGAAGCCGCTGCATTTGTGCCCGGATGACGGCGTTTACAACGATCCGGGAGTTAACCGACTCTCGATCCACACTGCGGCGTTAACGCCTATGGTCCGTCCGGACCGGCGCCTCCCGGAACGCCCGGGAGCGGCGTAGAATCGGGATGGGATGAGTCTTGACAACTACAAGGTAGCCTTGTATCGAACCAGCCGGATGGCTGGGTTAGCGGAGGTCCCTGCGGTTTGCGGGTGTTACGCGCTCATCCCGGCGCGGGAAGAAGCTCTGGCCGAGCTCGGAAGCGTGTTTGAGATGATTTCCGCTGAATGTGGCGAGCAAGGGCTATCGCTGCCTGCGGATAGCACCGTGATCGTGAATACCTAGCGCCCACGCTACGGAGTTCCGCCGCGTCGCCGCACGGACTTGGTCTTGAACGGCGCCAAGAAACTGGAAGCCATGAGCGCTGTATTCGTCCAGATTGGCGGGCGGTTACGATCCCGATCCACGGCCGAGGCGAAACCGGGCCGCCCTCTTCCACAAGATCCTCGCTCAGCTCGGAACCAGTCTTGACGAATTCCCAAAGTTTCGATGATATCGTGAAAGGTGTGGGATCGCGCCTGAACCATCTTCTTGGCTCTGATGGGCCCTCTCGGTCAAGTCCAAGGAAGCATCGCTGGCGTTACTACGGGCACGAGACAGAGGTGTCCGGGCACAAGGCACGACCCACGGCAGGACCTGCCCAGTCAATTTGATCACGCGGAGAACGTGTCGAGCCGCCAGTTGTCAGATCTGTCATCCGCTCCATCTGTAAGCGGCTCAAAGGTTATAATTCGATTTTACGGACTGAGCCTGAAAGTAAGTGACAACGAAGGCCGCCTTCGCGTGAAGTGAAGCACTGTCGCTGCATAGCGCCCTATGCCCGGAGCAATCCCACACGTCTCCCGCACTTCCATTTGGAGGACATGGAAGGCCGTGCGGAAAGAGTTGAAGAACTCGTCGATCCGCGACGTCGTGGATTTTCTCGACTACGACGTGAATCCGGACGTCTGGATCAACCGGCTCGTCAACAGTATCAGACAGGGCACATATGAACCAGACCTGCCCCGCCGGTTCACGTTGGGTAAATCCAAGGGCTTTAGCCGAACTATGACACTTCCGGCAGTTCCGGATCTTGTCCTGTACCGGGCGCTGGTCGATTGCATTTTCCAGAAGGCAAAGCGCCGCCAGCACAAGCACGTATATTTTCTTCGCGGCCAAGTAGCGGCGGTCCAGCAGCAGGTCCAGCAAGATCCGGTCACGCTCGACGATTTCTCGTTGCCCCATTATCGGGCTGCCAGCCAACGAAGCTTCCTCAACTGGCTAAAGTATGACCAGTACAGGAAGTTCCTGGTCTTCAAGAAGGTGCATCCCTTCTTCGTCGTGACGGACGTTTCCAACTTCTTCGACAGCGTCCTCCACTCGCACGTGGCCGAGGCGTTGCATGGCCTTCCGATCCAGGCGCGAACGGTAGGATTGCTGTTCTTTTTGTTGGAGCGTCTCTCGATTCGGCAGGAGTACGCGGGGTCCCACGGAATTAGTCTTCCCGTGGACGAGTTCGATTGTTCCCGAACTCTAGCCCACATGGTCCTGTTCCCGCACGACGACGAGATGGTAAAGCTCGTTGGAGAGCGGAATTACGTGCGATGGATGGACGATCAAAACATGGGGGTTTCCTCGCGGGCCGAGGGTCTTAGGGTCCTATCCGACGTGGGCCGCTCGTTGTCCCGGCTTCATCTCTCGCCGAACGCCCAGAAATCGAAAGTGCTGAGCCTGAGCGAAGCCCGCCGCCACTTTCACCTCGATCTCAATAAACTGCTTGACGGCGCTGACGATATCTCAAAGCAAGTCGCTTCAGGCGGATCTCCGAGGAGCGCACTTCGCAAGAAGGTATCCGGAATCTGGGCAAAGGCCAAGGTACACGAAGGTCACGGCGAGTTTCCCAAGGTGCTAAAACGTTTATACAGGGTTGCCGGGTTGGCAGGCATAAGGCAACTCCGGCGGCGTGCGCCCCATGACGTTCTTCTCGACCCCTCTCTTGCCGACCGAATCTGCGACTACATGCGGTGCACCGGCACGGTCGAAGAATACCTTTCCTTCGCGATCCTCCTGATGAACAATCCCGAACAGATTTACCCTGACGTGAGTGTCGCCGTAGTTGAGAGCCTCCTGCGACTGGAGCCATCCCGCAAGGGTGCCGCCCGCCTCCGGCAGATCGGTATTAAACTGCTCAAGCGTGAACTCCCGATCGCGGGCGCAGCTGACTGTGCCGTCGTCGCCCCTCTGCTCCTTCTTCGCTTCGGGGACCGCCGGTCGCTGCCTATTCTGAAGCGAATACTTGATGATCCAGACCGCGTCACCGCGCCCAGCGTCGTGCGCTCATGCGCAATCGTGTATGCAAGTTTCGGCAGGGACTGCTTCTCCGCCATTCGGAAATCCGCTAGCCGGTTACTACGAAACCATCTGTCGCAAACGGTTCGATTTCTGGAGGAGATTCGCCGCTATCAGACGGTGCCGGATCGCTATAAAGCTCGCCTCTACGTCGCAAAGGATTCGGTGGCCGGACGGAAGTATGTGGATATGCGTGTCATGCTCATGACCCGCCTCCTATTGCTCAGCAGCTCCAGGAACGTGCGCGATTGGGTGGCGGAATGGAGCAGGAAAGCCGTGGCGGAACGGATATCTGCCTTCGATCAGGGCTTGCTAAGGCGGCAGTAGCCGTGACGGACCCCAGAGGTGCACCTAGAAAAATATGCAGCCCGGAGTTGGATGGCCAGGGCCAAGAACGGCGGTGCCGTTCCTGAAGACGGTCATGCGTCGCCTCAAGTGGTCCAATTGCGACCTAGCCCAGGGGAGTCAATTTGACGTGCAAACGCGGATTATGGGAAAGGTGCCGCCCACAGCGCAGTTGCTATTTTAGGGCCTATGATCCGTCCCGACCGGAACTCCGCGCCATCCGCGCGCCCTGCCTTGTTATCATTGTAATTTGCGCATCGGGATCCACACGTCCATAGCGGCATCGCTCGAAAACGCTGCGCTGGAAGCATCCGGGTTGGGCGCTAATACTTTCCAGATTTTCTCATCCAGCCCCAGGATGTGGCGCGCATCGTCACCCGGCTCGGAACAGATCCGATCACTACGCCGCGCCCGCGAGCGGCTGGATTTATATCCGCTCGCCATTCACGTGAACTATCTAGTGAATCTGGCGTCGTGCGATCCGGACATCCGGGTCCGGTCGATTGCCTCCTTCCGCGGTGAACTGCAGCGCGCCGCGGCGATAGGCGCCGAGTACCTTGTGCTGCATCCGGGCAGTTACAAGGGTCAGTCGCTGGAGGAAGGCATCGCGGCATTCGTGCAGGGCTTGCGCGATGCCGCCGCGGACGCCGCGGGCATGATTAAGACGGGAGTGACCGTGCTGCTGGAGAATACCGTGGGCTGTGGAGCGCAGATCGGAGGCCGCTTCGAAGAGCTGCGCGCCATTCGCGACTATGCCGCCCAACTGACGGACGTGTCGGTAGGATATTGCCTGGACACCTGCCATTTGCTGGCCGCTGGCTACGACATCTCCACCCAGGCAGAGTTGCGCGAGACCATCCTGCAGGCGGACCGCGTGTTGGGAATCGACAACGTGAAGCTCATCCATGCCAACGATTCGAAGACGACGCTCGGCTCGCATGTCGACCGGCATGCGAACATTGGAGAAGGATATATCGGCAAGGCCGGATTCCGCCGCATCCTGGCGCATCCCAAGCTGCGCTCGAAGCCGTTCATCCTCGAAACTCCGGTGGAGCAGGATGGCGACGACCGCCGCAATCTGGAAAAATTAAAGGAGCTATGCCCGAAAAGCCGTACGACCACAACCAAATCGAGTTGAAATGGCACGCGCGGTGGCAGGACGCCACCTTCTACCAGGCCGAGGAGAATTCCACGCGGCCCAAGTATTACGTGCTGGAGATGCTGCCCTACCCTAGCGGCACCCTGCACATCGGCCATATCCGCAATTACTCGATCGGCGACGCGCTGGCGCGCTATAAGTGGATGCGCGGCTTCAACGTGCTGCACCCCATGGGTTGGGACGCCTTCGGCCTGCCCGCCGAAAACGCCGCCATCGCCAACCAGCGCCATCCACGCGACTGGACCCTGCAGAACATCGCCGCCATGAAGAAGACCCACCGGCGCTTCGCCTTCAGTTACGACTGGGACCGCGAGGTTTCCACCTGCGAGCCCGAATATTATCGCTGGAACCAGTGGTTCTTCCTCAAAATGCTGGAGCGCGGCACGGCGTATCGCAAGAAGGCGCTGGTGAACTGGTGCCCGAAGTGTTGCACCGTCCTGGCCAACGAGCAGGTGGTCAATGGCTGCTGCTGGCGGCACGAAGATACGCCCGTGGAGCAGCGCGCGCTGGAGCAGTGGTTCCTGCGCATCACCGATTATGCCGACGAGTTGCTGCGCGACATCGCCAACTTGGAAGGCGGCTGGCCGGAGCGGGTGCTCACCATGCAGCGCAACTGGATCGGCCGCTCGGAAGGCACCGAAGTAGATTTCCGCCTGGAAGGCACGGGCGCTCCCGTTCGGGTATTCACCACCCGCGTGGACACCATCTTCGGCGCCACCTGCGTGATCCTGGCGCCGGAGCATCCCCTCGCCGCGCAGTTGCTCGATGGCGACGGGCAGGCGCGCGCCAAGGCCATGGTCGATGCGCGCGCCAACGCCGAGCCGGGCGATATCGTCAAGGAAGGCTTCTTCACCGGACACTACGCCATCAATCCGTACAGCGGTGAAAGCGCGCCGGTTTGGATCGCCAACTTCGTCCTCATGGGTTATGGCACGGGCGCCATCATGGCCGTGCCCGCGCACGACGAGCGCGATTTCGAATTCTGCACCAAGTATGGAATTTCGATTCGACCAGTGATCCGCCCGGTGGATGGCGGACTCGCTCACTTGGGCGACGTGCAGACCGCTTTCACAGACGATGGCGTGCTGGAGAACTCCGGCGAGTGGTCCGGCCTGCCCAGCGCGGAAGCCCGCCGGCGCATGAACGCCAAAGCCCAGGCGGAAGGCTTCGGCAAGGCCGCGGTCACGTTTCGCATCAAGGACTGGGGCATCTCGCGGCAGCGCTACTGGGGCACGCCGATTCCGGTGATCCATTGCGCCGCTTGCGGCGTCGTTCCCGTGCCGGAGAGCGAGCTGCCCGTGGTGTTGCCGCTCAACGTGCAGTTCACGGGAACGGGCCGTTCGCCCCTCGAAGACGTGCCCGAGTTCGTCAATGTGAAATGTCCGCGATGCGGCGGCGCGGCGCGCCGCGAGACCGATACCATGGACACCTTCGTGGATTCGTCCTGGTATTTCTACCGCTACTGCGATGCGCACAACGATGGCATGCCGTTCGATCCGGCGAAGATCGCTTACTGGTTCGAGATCGACCAATACATCGGCGGCGTGGAGCATGCCATCCTGCACCTGATCTATTCGCGCTTCTTCACCAAGATGATGCGCGATATCGGCCTGATCGCCAACTCGGAGCCGGTGAAGCGGCTCTTCACCCAAGGCATGGTCATCGCCGACGGGGCCAAGATGTCCAAATCCAAGGGCAATGTGGTGGGCGCCGATTTGCTGGCGGACCGCTACGGCGCGGACACCGCGCGCCTCTTCATTCTCTTCGCCGGCCCGCCGGAAAAAGAAGTAGACTGGCGCGACGAACGCGCCGAAGGCATCTACCGTTTTCTGGGGCGCGTGTACCGCTTTGCGACACGCAATTTGGAACGCGCTCGCGCGGGCGGCCATGGCGGCACACCCGCAGCGGATCGCAAGATTCTGCGCAAACTGCACCAGACCATTCGCAAGATCACCGAGGATTTTGAGTCGCGCTGGCATTTCAATACATCCATCTCGGGCATCATGGAGCTGCTGAACGACGTGGTTGACGAAGAGCCGCGGCTCTCGGGCGCGACCGTGGCAGAGGTGCTGGAGAAACTCACGCTGCTGCTAGGTCCGTTCGCGCCTTACCTCGCCCAGGAGATTTGGGAGGAACTGGGCCACGCAGGCCCCGTATTCCGCGAGACCTGGCCGGCCTACGATCCCGAGCTGGCTAAAGAAGATCTCGCCGAAATCGTGGTGCAGGTAAACGGCAAACTGCGCAGTCATATTTACGCGCCGTTCGGAACGCCGGCGGACGTACTCGAGGCGCGCGCCCTGGAGGACTCCAAGGTTCGCCCATTTATCGATGGCAAGCGGATTGTGAGGGTGATCGTGGTGCCCGACAAGCTGGTCAACATCGTAGTAGCGGCTGCTTAATAAGTCATTGCCGTAACGCTGCCGGCCGGCCCGGGGGAACTCGCCCATGCGAGTCCGCCGCCAAAGGCCGTGAGCATAGCGCCAGGCACAGTCACGCCAGGAACCTCGTGGGCGCCCGGCCCGGAGCGCACGCTGACGAAATAAACCTGATTGGCAACATCGACCTCCTGCCGCGCCACCAGCACGAGACCGTCCGCGGCAGATACTGCCAGTCCGCTAATGCCTCCGATTTGCGCCGCCGCATGATCCGTGGCGTCGGTCAAAGCTAAGGTGTACCGGACCACCGTGTCCCCGCCCGCACTAGGTGTGAACGTGTACTTATAAAGGGCGCCGTCTCCGGTTTCACCCCAATACTGCGCGTCCATTGCCCCATCCCATGCCCCTGGCGACAGATTGTTTTGATCGTACGGGATCTCCTGAATCGGCGCGCCACTAGTCCCGTAAAGCCACACATTGGCGACGGGCTCAGAACCCACCAGGCCGGACGTGGATAGCAGCATGCCGCCGATGGTGTGAGCCGCGTTGATTTGTGCGATCGGAAAGCCGTCCGGAGTGGAAATCGTGTTCACGACCTCCAGAGTTCCCATTCGTATGATGGTTGCCACTCCACCCGCCACCGCCCACACGTTGCGCCCGGAGGCGGATGAATCGAGCGCCAGGCCGGTGGGCAAACCGCTGCTGAACGCGATACTATTCACGGGGGCGTTTCCGTTGCTGGCAATAATCTGTTGCGCATTAACCTTGTTAAGCTGCGCGCTTTGCGATCCGCCTTCCAGCCACAGGGTTCCGGTAGGGGCATCATAGGCCATGAACTGGGCGCCGAGTATCAACTGGCTGGCCACAATCGCTCCCGTGGCCGGATCGATCGCGGTAACGAGGTAGGAACTGGCCACCCACAAGTAGGCGCCGTCGAAAATCATCGGACCGGCGTTCGGAATGGAAACGGTAAATGCGATTTGCGGATTGACCGGATCGATAGCCGCGAGACCGGAAGCCGCGAGTAGGAGCAGGCCCGCGAAATGGGTGAAGCATCGTTTAATATTCATTGAAACCCGACTCTCCGAAGAGTGTATGTCCTAGCGATGTAGCTTATCGGCGCGGGCCATGGCGGCAACCCTTCCCCATTCGTGCGAATCGCAAGACGGTTCCTGGCGGCCAAAGGCTGGACGAGTGCCGATCTGTTCATGGATTTCGGACCGCTGCGCGGCGAGGCCGGAGCCGGTTAAGCCGCAACTTTTCCAAAGCGGCGATCACCTGTTAGTGGCGTGGCTGACAATAATTCTCGCCCAAAAAAGGATCGTGGGTTCCGATGGCAAGCCGGGAATGGCTTTGAGTGGGCACTCTATCCGGCCCGATTCAACCGGTAGTAGGGGAACCAACTCATGGCTGGGGTTTCCCATAGGAAGGCCTTTTCGGCCGGCGCGTCTTGCCGCCCAGGGTACTCACAAACGCCCGCGCATCCAGCGCCTCCACCCCCGGCGCCAACCCCCGGCTCGGCCTCGCTGTAGTCGACGCGCGATGTACCACGGTCATCCGCACCGGCCCATGCTCGCCTATCGAGCGGCGCAAAGACGCCAACGGCCCCGCCATCGACGGTTGGACGGTCTTGGACGCCTTGCACTCCACCATCCACAGACTGCCATCGCCCGATGGAAAAAGGAAATCCACCTCCAACCCCTGCTGATCGCGAAAATGGTAGAGTTCCTTGCGCCGTCCCTGGTTTACCTGGCTCTTCAGGATTTCGGCGGCCACGTATCCTTCGAACAGAGCGCCGAGAAAGGGAGAGCGGTCCAGCTCGGCTTGGGTAACGATTCCTAGCAGATAGCACGCCAGCCCCGAATCCCCCAGATAGACTTTGGGCGACTTGATCAGGCGCTTGCCGAAGTTCTCGAAATAGGGCGGAACGAGCATGATCTGCCCCGTGATCTCCAGGACGTGCAACCAGTCGCCGATCGTCGTAGCGGAGACTCCCAGCGGGGCGGCCAGATCGGTTTTGTTCAAGATCTGGCCGTGGCGGCTTGCCAACATCGCCAGAAAGCGGCGAAAAGTCGCCAGGTCCCGGACGTTCGTGACTGACCGCACGTCGCGTTCCAGATATGTCTGAATATAGGAACTGAACCACAGTCCGCGCCCGCTGGGACGCGCCACGACATCCGGGTAGCCGCCGTGAAGCAGGCTGACGCGCTCCGTCTCGCCCAGGCTGAAGGGCAGCAACTGCAGGATGGCGGCGCGGCCGGCCATCGACTCCGCGACACCTTGCATCAGTGGCGCTTCCTGCGAACCGGTGAACAACCATTGTCCCGTTTTGCGAGGGGCCTGGTCGATTCGGGTGCGGATGTAAGCGAGCAGTTCCGGCACGTTCTGGATCTCATCGAATAAAACAGGGATCCGCAGTTCGTCGATGAGGGCGCGCGGGTCCGAACGCGCGCGCGCCTGCACATCGGGGTCTTCCAGCAGCACGTAGGCGGCGCGCGCGAAGAGCCGGCGTAGCAAGGTGGTTTTTCCAGTCCGGCGCGGCCCTGTCACGACTACGGCGGGGAAGCTGCGGGCCGCCTCCAATACAGCCGGCTGGATATTTCGCGGCACGAAGCGCATATGAGTATTCTAAACTACAACTTCGGATTTCTCAAATCGTCCCGCCGCTCATTTTCGTACAATCACTTCCCGCAGACTATCGCGCGCCAGAAAAAATTTCACCGACTCGAATTTCTGAAACAGCTTCTCCACACTCCGGTTATTGAACAATTGCTGCGCGGCGGCCCGCTCCCCGTGGCGGCTCACCTGCAGCGTGCGCGCATTCTGAATGCGAAAGCCGCAACATGGCACCGTCTGCTGGCGCTCGGCCGAATGAAAGATCGCCAGCAGGTAGCCCTTGGGCTTCAGAATGCGCCACAACCGGTCGGCGGTGGCGGCCCGCAACGCGGGTTCCATATATTCGAGCGCGTCCCAAGCCAGCACGCCGTCGAAGTGTTCGTCCGGATATTCCAGGCTCCGCCGCAAGAAGTAATCGATCCGCCCCGGATTGGATTGATCCGCGATATCCTCGCCGAAAGTCTCCTGGAAAATGCGCAAGAAATCTTCAGAGTAGAACTTGTGTCCGAGGCTGGTAATGAAGTCGATATTTTCCTGGCGAGCCCCCCCCAGATCCAGAATCGACAGGCCGGTCTGATCGCGGAAAGAGCCGAAGAATTGATCCAGGCCCCGGCTTTGGCGCGTCTCCAACACTTCTCCACGGCCCGGCCTCGAGCCGACGCGCGGCGCACTCCTGCCATTGGCCGGCGGACCCGCTTCCGCGGACGAGCGAGGGCCGCGCAGAAAGCTCTTCAGCCGGTCGCTCCACAACCCCACATCCCCGCCGGTTGGCTAACGTTTCGCGTCCGCCGCGCTCGCCGCGGCTGCCACAGGCACTGGCGCGGAAGCCGCCGCGGGTTGCGGGCGCGGCTGGCTGGGAGCCACCTTCGGCTCCGGCTTAACGATATCGATGCTCCCCTTGAAATACGCCCCGTCCTCAATGATGATGCGGGCCGTCTTGATATCGCCCACCAGCTTGGCGTCCTTGCGAATCTCGATCCGCTCGCTGGCTTCCACGTTGCCCTGAATGACTCCCAAGGCCACTACCTCGCGCGCTTTCACGCCCGCGTGGACTTTGCCGTTGGGACCTACGGTGAGCTTGTGTTCCATCAGTTCGATGGTGCCCTCCACATCTCCATCCACGTACAGATCTTCGCGGCTGTAAATTTGGCCGGCGATCTTGACGGCCTTTCCGATGGTGGCCGATCCGCCGCGCGACGATTCCGGTTCCATCCTCCCTGCGGGCATGCTGGACATGCTGGACAAAGTTGTTGCCTCCTTCTTGGCTTCCACAGGCGGCGCGGACTGCGTCGGCCTGATGGTATTCGTATTCAATGGACTGGAAGGTTCTTCCTCCCGGCGCTGCTTATTCCAAACGCTCACGACGGTGGCCCCCCTTTCTGGAGTATGCGTGCGATCACGATGTTGCCTGCCTGCCTTTAAGCTTCGTCCATTATAAACTGGTTCACAACCCCATGACGGGCGCCGATGGACAATTGGTCTCCGACGATGGGCAATTGGTCTCCTTAGTACATTCACAGAGGCGGAAACCGCACCCTGACGGTCGCGGCTCGGTAATAGTCGCGTTGATTTCCCGGCCTCGGCGCGATATCCCGAAGAGCGTAGAATAGAAAATATGGATGCACCCCTTGCCAGCGGTCCCATCGAATTGTTCGAGCGCCTGGATAACGAATTCGTCGCCAGCGCCGCGGCCGCCGCTTCCGAAGGCTTGGTGATGACCACCTTGGACAAGGCCGTGAACTGGGCGCGCAAGAATTCCATCTGGCCCATGTCGTTCGGCCTGGCGTGCTGCGCCATCGAAATGATGTCGATGAGCGCGTCGCGGTTCGACATCGCGCGCTTTGGCGCCGAAGTGTTTCGCGGATCGCCGCGGCAATCGGACCTGATCATCATCGCCGGCCGCGTGTCGAACAAGATGGCGCCCGTGATCCGCCATTTATATCAACAGATGCCGGAACCCAAGTGGGCGATTTCCATGGGCGCGTGCGCCACTTCCACGGGCGTGTTTAATAATTACGCGCTGATCCCGGTGAACCAGGTGATTCCGATCGACGTGTACGTACCGGGGTGTCCGCCGCGTCCGGAGCAGCTCATTCAGGCGCTGATGATGTTGCAGAGCAAGATCCAAAACGAGAGCGGCACGGTCAGGCAGATTTTGAACCTGGCATAGCGCCTACAGGGTCTTCTCGAAGAAATCCAACATGGCTTGCTGCATTTGCTTCTGCAGCGCGCCACCCACGCCGTGCGACTTCTGCGGATACACGATCATCTGGAACTGCTTGCCCTCCCGCTCCAAAACGTTGGCCATCTGCACGCTGTTTTGGAAATGCACGTTGTCGTCCTCAATGTTGTGCAGAATCAGGAGCCGCGCCTTGATCTCACCCGCGTTAGTCTGCGGCGAGCTGCGCTTGTAACCCTCCGCATTCTCCGCGGGCAACCCCATGTAGCGTTCCGTGTAGATGGTGTCGTAGTTGCGCCAATCCGTCACCGGGGCGCCGGCGATGCCGGCTTTGAAAACGCCAGGGGCATTGGCCAGCGCGTACAACGTCATGTACCCGCCATAGCTCCAGCCCCTGATGCCCACGCGCGCCATGTCCGCGAAGCCCAGCGTTCCCAGGTAGCGAATTCCATCAAGCTGGTCGTTCAACTCGTGCGCGCCCGTTTCGTGATAGATCTTCGATTCCCAGGTGTGCCCGCGGCCGGCCGATCCGCGATTGTCAAGCTGCCAGACGATATACCCCTTCTGCGCCAACACCTGGTCGAAGTCGGCGCCGACCCAGGCGTCGCGCACCGCCTGCACGCCCGGCCCGCCGTAGATAGTCACGACTACCGGGTACTTCTTGTCAGGCGAGAAGCCCGCCGGCTTGATCATCCGCGCATAGAGGTCCACGCCGTCCGTCGCCTTGATCTTGACGATCTCGGCAGGCAGGATCTCCACATCCGGCGGCGTCGCATCTTTGTACACCGCGATCTGCGACCCGTCACTTTCGTGCAGTGTGCGTAGCGGCGGCGTGGCCAGGCTGGAAGCGGTATCCATGTAATATCCGGTGGTCGGACTCATCGAGATGCCGTGCGTGCCCGCCCCGCCGCTCAGCCTCTGCTTTTGCTTTCCATCCAGACGCACGCGGTAAAGCTGCCGCTCCAGCGGACTCTGCTCGGTCGAAACGAAGAAGACCTCGTGGGTTTCTTCGTTCACTCCAGCCACTTCGGTCACTTCCCATTCGCCCTTGGTGATCTGCGACACGTGTTTGTCGTCCAGCGAGCAAAGGTAAAGGTGATGGAAGCCATCCCGCTCGCTGCCCCACAGAAACTGCTTTCCCTTATTGAGGAAGCGGAAGTCGTCGTTCACGTTCACCCAATAGGAATCCTCCTCGGTGAGGAGCACCCGCGACACGCCCGTGCGCACGTCCGCCAGGCCCAGGTCCAGGCGGTTCTGGATACGATTCAGACGCTGGAAAGCCACCTCGCGGCTGTCGGGCGCCCAATCGACGCGCGCCAGCAGGTGGTCGTGGGTTTCGCCGATGTCTATCCAGCGTGTCGGGCCGCCCTCCGCGGCCACCACTCCCAACCGCACATCCGCATTGGGCGTGCCCGGCTGCGGAAAGCGCTCGGGCTCGGTCAGTGCGCGCCACGAGAGCAGATCCACCTGCGGAAACATCGATTCATGGCCGACGTCAAATTGCAAATAGGCGATCTGGCCGCTGTCGGGAGACCACCAGTGCGCGGTGGACAGGTTCAATTCTTCGGGGTACACCCAGTCCAACTCGCCGTTCCACAGCGTGGCGGAGGCATCCGTGGTGAGCCGCGTAATTTTCCTGGACGCTACCTCCAGGCTGTACAGATCGTGTTCGCGGCGGAAGGATACAAAGCGGCCGTCGGGCGAGAGCTTGGGATCGCGCTCGGCTTCCGCGGTAGCGGTGAGCTGCTCCCATTTGCCCGTGTCCGTGTGCAATAGAAACAAGTCGCCCTGCAGGCTGATCAGCATCTCCTGCCCGTTGGAGGACCATTGGAAGCTCTGCTCGGAAACGCGCCGGTTCTGCCAGTCGACGCCCTCAGTCTTGGGCGGCTTCACCGCCTTTTCCTCGAGCGGGCCGAGCGCCACAAGTTGCTTCCTTTTCTTCGCAGCGACGTCGTACTGCGAGATGGCCTTGTCTTCCATCCAGGCGAACCGCTTTCCGTCCGGCGCCCAGACGATCGGCTGTACGCGCGCCGGCGCCGGCATGTTCTGGATGGTGACCGGTTTTTTCTCGGCGCCGAAGACGGCGATGGCGAGCAGCGGCAGCACGCAGCAAATCCTTCTCATAAACCTGCATTGTACCGCCGGTCCGCGCTGTGGCATGCTAAAGCAGTCTCATGGAATTCGTTAGCGGCAACATCGGATGGATTGAAGTGATCTGCGGTCCCATGTTTTCGGGCAAGAGCGAAGAGTTGATCCGGCGGCTACGCCGCGCCATGATCGCGCGCAAGAGGGTACAGGTGTTCAAACCTTCGATCGACACGCGCTACGCCCTCGACGAGATCGTGTCGCACGGCGACTTGCGCATGAAGTCCGAAATCGTGAGCGCAGGCAGCGAGATCCTGGACCGCGTGGACTGGCGCTCGGAGGTGATCGGCGTGGACGAGGCCAACTTCATGGGCGAGAGCTTAGTGGACGTTGCGCAACGCCTGGCCGATAGCGGCAAGCAAGTGATCGTAGCCGGGCTGGATACGGATTACCTGGGCCGCCCCTTCGCCCCTATTCCGGACATGCTGGCGCTGGCCGAATCCATCACCAAGACGCTGGCCATCTGTGTGCGCTGCGGTAATCCGGGCAAGCATACGCAACGCCTGCGCGGCGCTGAGGACCTGATCGTGGTGGGCGCCGCCGACATGTACGAAGCCCGCTGCAGGCGCTGCTTCGAGCCGGGTATTCCCAAACAGGCCGAACTGGATTTCTTGAAGGGGCGTAAGAATTAGTGGGGCAGACCCCCCGGTCTGCGCGGGTCCCCCTGGACCCGCTCTTCGCTGGAATAATCCAGTGCCTCGATCATCGCGCCAAGCCGACGAGGGCGTCGGCCGAGGTCCAGGGGGACCGCCCCACACAATTCATTTCACGGCCTTCCCGCCGCCCTCGCCGTCGCGCGCCTTGAGGCTGATCTTGACCGGCGTATTCAAGGGGAGAACCACGTTCGCTCCGCGCCCGATGAAATTCGAGTAAACGCTGAACGCAGCGCCGGTGATGGCGATACTCGAAGCGAAGGCACGGGGACCCACCTGCGTCAACAGCGTGCCAATCAACCCGAGTCCCACGGCCCCGGATTCGGCGCGGCCTCCGATGTCCCAATCGGGAACACCCTGGGCATTGTAGTCCTGATGAAACGACAAACCGGCCACAGCCACCGCAATAGCTGGAAAAATGAACCGGGTCTTAGGGCTGCTGACGTGGGTGGCCCCTTCCGCGTCGATTTCCAGATGCGCATCGAAGTTCGCCTCCACACCCTCCAGATAGCCTTGGATGCTTTGCGCGGCGCGCGCCGGCAGCTTAATCTGGTGGAACACAAAAAGTACCTTCCCGTTGCGGTGCAGCAGACGCGCACGTTGCGCCTCCACCACATCGCCGAGAAGACGGCTGCCTTCCGGGATTAGCAGGGCATGATCGGCTGAGAACACAGGCCGGGTCACGACCGCTTCCACTGGCGCTCCTCTGCGGGCCGTCGCGGAATTGACTGGAGTGAGCAGGCGTGCGTTGACTTCCCGATCCTCGGATGCCGCAACAGCAGGGTAATCGGCTCGCACTTCGATAGGACCTGGCGCCAGTCCAGTCAGAGGTTCCTGCAATACGCCGTTGAAGAGCGTACCAGCCGACCAGGCTTGCCGGTGATAAGGAAGCATCTCCAACAGCCGGGATTTCAGCCGGCTCAGCTTGCCCGGCGCTTTGAAGGCGAGAATCGCCGCCCGGTTCTTTTCTTCGAACCTGTCTCGAGCATCTTGGAGAGGGGCCTTGCGCCGATCCCCCTTCTTCGGCAGTTTGGCGACACGCATGGTGTGCGCCGTTCCGCGCGAGGGCGCCGTGCGAAGAGACAGCCGCGAACCGTCGCTCAGCACCAAGGTGTCAAACTGCGCGCGCACTTCCCGCGGCGGGGTAAGGTTGCCATACAGAAGCGCTGTGAGGCGCCGGCCAATCGGCACTCCGCCGATTGCAGCGATGTGCCCTTCAACTACGCTTCCGGCCGGAAGGACCAGCCGATCGTAAACGTAGATCGGGTCCACCAATCGTCCCTGGATGGGTTCGCCTACACGCTTGATTGCGACTCGGCGTTCCAAGGCCACCCGTAGAGGAACGCCGGACGGCACCGTTGTCCCTGGCTGAGCGCTGGGAGCCATGGGAGCATCCTGTGCCAAAGCCGCCACGGCGATTATGAGCAATACAACGCATCCACTCATCGGTGATTTCCCCGAGTCCGCAGTATACCGTATAGGCGCCGGTATCGCAGGTCAGAACCGCAGCGTGGCCTTCAGGCGCAACGGATTGAGCAGCAAATCGATAGCGTTTGCCGCGCCCACTACAAACAGATCCGCATTCCGCATCGCATCCATGGCGCACCCTTCACCGTTATCGACGGCGATCGCCAGTCCGCCGCCGTCCTTCACCGCCTGCAGTATCAGCCGGTCGTTGTTGCCGTTGCCAAAGGCGGCCACATGTTGCAGGTCGAACTGACTCACATAATCGGCCTTCTCGATATCATGCCTGCCGGTCCGCAGTTTGTACGGTGTAACGATTCCAGCCAACTCACTATCGGCCGTGCCAAATGAGTCGACGGTCACAATGTGAAGTTCCACCAAAGTCACTAACTGTCTTAACTTCTTCTTAACATCCGCCTCGATCGCCCCACCGAAAGATTGGGTTCCTGTATAATCGCTGACAGCTATCCGGATGTGACGCTTGCCAAAACCGGGGATATCGATAACGATTCCGAGCTTGTCCATAGGTTAGAATGACACTTACCATGAAACTCGCATTCATCGGCGCCGGAAACATGGGCTCGCCCATGGCGCGCAACCTGCTGCGCGCCGGCCATCATGTCACTGTGCACAATCGCACGCGCGCGCACGCCGAACCGCTGCGGCAGGAAGGCGCGGCGCTGGCCGACTCCCCGGCGGATGCCGCGCGGGACGCGGACGCCATCGTCACGATGCTCGCCGACGACCAGGCCGTGGAGCAAGCGGTACACGGCTTCATCGAGACTCTCGCGCCTGGCGCGCTCCACATCGGCATGAGCACCATTAGCGTAGCGTGCTCCCGGCGACTGGCCGAACAGCACGCCGCGCGCGGACAGGTCTATGTGGCGGCGCCGGTATTCGGGCGGCCCGTGGCGGCTGCCGCGGCCAAGCTCTGGATCGTGGCCGCCGGTCCGCCGGAATCGATCGAGCGCTGCCAGCCGGTATTCGAAGCGCTGGGACGCGGCACTTCGGTGGTCGGCACAGATCCGTGGCTGGCCAATACCGTCAAGATCTCAGGCAACTTTCTGATCGCCGCCGCGCTCGAATCGATGGGCGAAGCTTTCGCGCTGGTGCGCAAGTCCGGCGTGGATGCCGGGCAGTTCCTGGAGATTATCAACAACGCGCTGTTCAATTCGCCGCTATACGGCGGTTACGGCGCGGCCATCGCCAAAGAACAATTCGAGCCGGCCGGCTTCAAACTGCGGCTGGGCTTCAAGGATCTGCGCCTGGTGCAGGAAGCCGCCGAGGCGGAAGCAGTGCCTATGCCACTCGCCGGCGTACTGCGCGACCGCTATCTGGCCGCATTGGCACGCGGCGAAGGCGATCTCGATTGGGCCGCGCTGGCGCGCATCGCCGCCGTGCAAGCCGGGTTGTAGCGCTATTTCTTCGGGAATATCTGAACGCTCAGTGCAGGGTTGCGCAAACTCGTATTCGCCGAAGACAGAATCGGCGTGCAGGAACCTGTGCGCTTCTCCGATCGCCGCGGACGAACGCGACCGCATCTCACTCCATGGGTGGACCACCCATTTGCGCGGCGCTTGTCGGCGCGAATCAAGTACGACGGTTTGGCCGCGCGCGGCTTCCTCGGCGCGAACACTCGTCCCGGGTTCGCGGTCTCAAAAAACGTCGGGTACCTTGCGGCGACTGTAAGCAGCGTGCCGAACTGAATCGCAGCCGTCCCGCATACCGCCAGGCTGTGCACCAGAGCCACCCCTGGCGCTTGTATTGCAGCGCTATCGGGTTCAGTCGGTCTGTCGTATACGGTGGGTCGGTCGCCTCGGTGCAGACTCTGAAGCGGGAACGTATGTCGATAATTGTGCCTCCTCGCTGTTTGGTGTGGGTTACGATGAGAGCGGTGGGGGCGATGCCGACGGAACTGATTCGTTGGCAAAGCGCTGCCACCGCCTCAAGATTCATGGTTGGTTTTGGTTTTCCTTTCATAGAA
>Ga0302325_10004524_pt1 | contig 32100 bp, 31 predicted proteins | sample Palsa_T0_2_FD_201948 | JGI IMG/M metagenome (GOLD analysis project Ga0302325, IMG submission 201948) | Peat permafrost microbial communities from Stordalen Mire near Abisko, Sweden - Palsa_T0_2 | ecosystem: Environmental > Terrestrial > Soil > Palsa > Peat permafrost | place: Sweden: Abisko... | reverse complement strand
TTGTCAGTTTCCTTTTTCAATGTTAAAGGAAGCGCTGGAAAATCCAGGGCAATATTCTCTTTAATGTCTAGGTAAAGCTTGAGACTTGTACAAGCATCACAACATAATATCCCATTGTATTATAGAACTTTGAGGTTGAATCATTCATCTACGAAGGCCTTGAATACTCTCGTACATTGTCCCGAATCATTATTATACACTGAAAAGCCTCGGCTTAACGGCGGGCGCGACGGAGGGGGTGGGGGTAGTCCAATTGTTCCTGGGAGGCAGTGATAATCGGCATCATGTAGTGAATGCCTCCACAGGAGTGAAGGATTGCCGCGATTGACTCATCTACATTTGTTAGTGTGGTCCAAGGAAAGTGGTGGAGAATGTACCAAACTTTGGGAACGGAACCGGGTTATCCAGATCCTTCCGGCGCTTCTGCTCTCGCTCTCGTTGCCTACGCATACAACCCGCCTCATAATCCTCACTCTCACTCTCGCTACTCTCACTGTCCGACACAACAATGACCATCTTTGGCTTCTTCTCTGCCTTCTTCGATGGCAGTCTGAGACCACCAGTCATCGGACGTACGTAAACAGAAGCACCACCTTGTCCCATAGACTCATCATCGGAATCAGACTCATTTCTACTATCAGTATCAACGGTCTCATTGTCGCTCTCGCTAGCTTCGCTAATACTCATAACATCGTCCTCTGTAACCTTCCAGTCGCAGTAAACACTTCCCTCACCGTCAAGATTAGCTCCATCCATGTGATAGTGGTCGGTAGCCTGATAGTCTCCATCGACATCGCTCTCATGGCGTCCCCGCTTGCGGTTTGATTTGATTGGGGTTCCGCCACTCTCCTCTGCGTGACTATACAAGTAGACGTTACTTTGCTTGTCGTCAATTTGGAACAACTTCAAAGTTGCTTGAAGACCGTCCGGGGAAAGAATCTGCCCTTGAGACATGAACGAGGGGACGTTGCTCATAGAGATAGAGGAATTGGCACGCTGACGCGTCGGGGTAATGAAGGCATCGATTGCAGGGTTGTTAGCATTGCTGTGAGGAAGTTAGCAAGTGAATTCACCGTCGATCCGTGTGCAAAAGCGAACTCGTGAATCTTGATACTACCACTGTTGGGAGGTTTTGAGGGGAAATGACGCAGCAAGAACAAAGAAGAGGTCCACCTACGTGTTAGAGAGGTCGCTGTCAACCATAGAAGGAATGTTCGCGCCTGGGTAGGTTGCAAACGCGGTTGTGAAGGCGATGTCAGTTTGAAAGAAGGTATTACTACTGCGGACGCGTTAGTCACTAAAGACCGACGATTCGGAGCCCGAGAATAAAGTATAGATAATAACTTACCTACTAACGGCTTGATCCTTACTACCGCAGTGCACGAAGTTCTCATGGTTGGTATCAGTGCTCGATTGGAGCGTGGAAGCTCTGGGAAGAGCAATCGACGGCATGGTGATGTGGCTGGAAAAAAAGGGGGATTAGTCGAAGAAACATAATAAGGAGCGAATATATTTGAAATACTTTGTCTCGAATACTTACTTGGACGACATAATAGCAAAGTGCGAGATGTATCGAGCAAGCTGGTAATTGTGATGTTGTTGGATGGAAAGCGACACGAAATGTGATGGGAATTCGAAGGGTTTCGAAGTGGGTGTGAATAACTCGCCAAAGCAAAGAACACAAGGCCCCAAACTCAGATTCACTTATGTACAGTTTTGGAAGAAGCAAGACCTCCTAATTAGTGCTCCATTGCATCCTCAAACAAGTTTCTCAGCTGTTCCCGTTCACTGTTGACTTCTGTTGCCAAGCCAGGGGCCAACATCAACACTCGAGCTTGAGGGATAGTGCCTTCTACCAAGTCGTCGAGATGTTCTCTCTTGAAGCCCAAGTCCTTCAACCCCTTGGGTTGATCTCCTAAGTCTGCTAAGAACTTGGTCAGTGCCTCTGCTAGAACTTCGCCAGCACTTTCTTTCTTCACGTTCGAGATATCGACACCGAAAGCTTCCGCAGCAGCCAAGTGTCGATCTGGATTTGAGGCACCTGTAAAGCGGAATACAGCTGGAGCTGAAACAGCAACGGAGACACCGTGGGGGATGATAGGGCCGCTGACTTGGTAGCCCGGATGTTGATATCCAGGATTCTGTCCGGAGATGGGATATGACATTCCTATCGCGTGAGCTTAGGGATAGTTGGGACAGGTAGCTCAGGGGTAGATTTACCATGGCATAGATGAACCCCAGCATTTCCGAATCCGACACCTGCCAGAGTGGCAGCAAGCAACATCTGACTTTGGGCTTCATGATCTTCGGGGTCCTTGACTGCCCTCGGGAGGTACTTGACAGTACTCCTGAGCGCCTGTAATGAAAAGATATCACTGATGGGATTGGCGCCTTGATATGCTGGTCGGTTGATTGGGTTCGCAGGTCGAGGTATTCGCTCGAAATACGGAATGGCAGTCCAACTTTCAAGACTATGACACAATACGTCTAGACCGGAGCTTGCATGAACAGCCGACGGCATTGTCCGCGTGTTGAGGGGATCGCATATCCCGAGAGTGGGTTTAAGGTTTCGGTGTGCAATTCCAGTCTTAGCACGTTTGGCAACCAGGTCAAAGATTGCCGTCCCTGTTGTCTCCGATCCAGTACCTGCAGTGGTCGGCACAGCAATTAAAGGCTTCAACGGCTTGTCGATTGGAAGACCCTTTCCCAATGGAGCGTTGACGAAGTCGAGGAATTCGGCATCTGGGTAGCAGGTGTAAAGGTTCATGAGCTTTGCTGTGTCGATGACAGATCCACCCCCGACTGCAAGGAATGCATCTGGTTGGTATGGCTTCGCAAATTCAATAGCCTCCTTAATTCTATTGTGATCACATTAGAATATGCTGGGGCCGTAGTTGCGGGACATACGAGCTGTCTTTCGGTTCAACTCTGCAGCCATCAAAGACCGTAAACTCGACACCCTCTCTTGTCAACCCCTCAATCACTTGCTTCATAGCGTCCAAATTTTTGACTACACTGTCGGTGACAACGCAGACCCTCTTTGCGCCCATGTTCTTGAAATCCATGCCCACTTCTTTTGTAACGCCAGGGCCAAATCGAATCGAGGACGCTGCCATTTCGAATGCATATTCCTTTTGTCTTGACATGTCGACTGGGGTTGCATAATTGCGCTGGAGATTTCGTTTCGCGTGGGCGAGAAGCCCAGAGGAAGGTTGGTGATGGTGATGATGGGAAGGGTTGCCATGGCAAGGGCAAGAAGGAGGATGTGTGTATTGAATTGTTCTGAGCAGGTTCATAGCCCGCACCGCTCTCTGAAAACCAGTCAGTACCCTCGAGATTAAATGAGGCAAACGACTTACTGTAGGAGCGATCCGCACCGCGGAGGACATTGTAGCAAGGAGTGGGGTTTGCGAAAAGAGAGTCAGGGAGAGAATGTTGTTTAATGTCCTAGTTCTATTTGCTATGGAATATTCTGTGGATTGTGTCTTTGCAAGGGAAAGAAGAACAAGCTCGACAATGGCAATTCAGACCATTGTCGAGAAGAAGTCATCGTGCTGGAGCTCTAAGCCAAGGTGCTCTAGCTCAACGGCTGTCCAAATATGCGGGGAAGGAGGAGAGATTCTCCGTCTCCGTCGTCCGATTGTCGGATCCTTGTTTCCTCGGTTGAGCTGCAAGGCCCTGGTGGCCCGGGATTGGAAGGTTAGCCGAGGCGCGGCTTCCCCCTTTAAGAAGAGCCTCAATGTGTTGACATTGAATCCTTCCTCCCTTAGAAACTGGAATAACCAATGCAACCTCCCGTAAAGCCTCACCCTTCCACTGCACCTCATCGGCTCTTGCTCAAGGGGCTGAAAGTAAGCTATTTTCACCCCTGCTCTGCACGCCGCCGGACTTAAGCGCTGAGACTTAACAACCTCAGGCAAGACCAGACAGCGAATGAGATCCCTCGTCTGAAGTTGCTGAGCCACCTCCAATCTCAGAGCGCTTGTAAGTTCAGGTGGACATGGATTTGTGGGAGATTTACAGGCTTTCTTTGAGTGTCTGGATACACGACTGTTACATAGATATCTTCGTGAGAATTCAGGGGGGTCGGTGAGGGTATAAACATGGTCGGGCCTTCAGAATCTTGTTTCTTGAATTTCTTTATCTTCCTGTTCATCTGTTATCCAATAGATACATCCAAAATCTCCAACGAGAACATCTTTCTGCCATCAAACAAGGACTACTGACAACTCATCCCGAATTACCAAAATGAAAACAATCATCATCACCCTAGCCATCTCCCTCTTCTTCACATCTCTCCAAGCAGCCCCTCTCGCAATCGTAGGCTTCCAATTTCTCTGTCTCCAAAGCATCCATTCTCCAAACCCCTTACTAACAGCCCCATCACAGACCTCCCTCTCCGAACGCGAACCTCTCCCACCAACATGGTGCGTCTGGGCTCTCACCCCATACAAACATCTAGTCTGCGATCCGAACCAGACAGGTAATCAGGCAGATCCCGGAAATGGGCTTGATGAGAACCTCGGAAATTTGGACGGAGCACCTATTGCAAGATAGCTCGGCTACTTGGCTAGCAAGGACGGAAGTTGGGGATGGTGTAGGGGTGGCTCCAGCGCCGGTGAATGAACGAGAGGTTCCATTGCAAAGAAGAACGGTGAAAGAAATTGTAAGATAGCATACTTTGCAATTGTGAAAGGAATTTTCGGATCTCACTGCTTCAACTGCACATCACATACTAACTCCTGCCGTCGGCCGGAGTCCTGCACAACAGAAATATGCATCAGCTCATCTCATTTATTTCAAGATTCGTTTCGCCTATACAACCCTCTTATAAAACTCCAGGTATCAGATCCATCCATCCAATTCAATTTATAACTATCCCTAATCCCCAAATGCAGTATCCATCCTATCATTCGGAATGCGCCAAAAACGAACAGAAGAAGCCAGCCGCAGCAAGACGAAGGTTGTCCGAAAGACCGACCCAGACTCCATAACCCAGTTTGACAAAACAAGGCTTGCTTGTACTCCTGCCAATTATGTGTAGAACTCGTAAATGGCGTATAATGCATCAATGGTGAAACGTATGTCGAGGATGCCACTCTGACCGACTCGAACCTGCTCGCAGGACCTAGATGCTCTTACCAGCCTCGTCGACTGCCTCTTCTGCTGCTTGAGCCCGAGTCTCCTCCCCTGGTGGCATCAAATCCCCCTCGTTCGGCGGGGCCTGTGTTTCCCCCTCCTCTAGGTTCCTCAAGACTTCTTCTTGAGTTGTCTCTTCCTATCTCGCTCATCTGAAATAGTAACGGCTCTTCGTCAGGCTCGTAAGTGCCGGCCGTCCTCGTGAAGCTGTATCTGCCACTAGCCCTCTCGCTGCCGCTGCCACTCCCTCTTTCTATCAAGCTTGAATTAGAACCTGTCTGTGGAGGCGTTACGCCTCGTCCTCCAGTTCGACCAATTCTCGGTCGGTATGGCGAATTCATAGAGCCAGCAGAAATACCACGTGGTACTTGCTGAGGTTCTGATTCATGGGCTTCAAGGGACGACGATGCTTGCCGGGACATTGCAGTAGATGTCTCTGATATATGAGGAGCCGGTTGGAGAAGCCGTGCAGAGGGCGAAGATATTGAAGCCACGTTCTCGGTAGTCTGACCGAGCCCAAGAAGTGCACTCAAACTAGGCGGCTCGCGGTCATCAGCTCCCAAGCTAATGCTACGATGAATGCCAAATGGGAGGTCGCCCAAATCGTCTTCAACTGCAAGCGATCTGTGTTGCTGAGCGACAGAGCTTGATCGGCGTACGTGTGGGTAGTATGTTCTCGGAGAGGTTGGGATGTCGATTGCGGTAGTACCAAGCTCATTTGGCGGACCATCGTCATCTGCAACATCTTCAATTGTAGCATCTGTAGCTGTTCTGCTACGGTGCGGCAATCTGCGAGGCTCCGAATACTCTGCAATCGAATTTGCACTCAGGCGGGAAGGGACAGCAGGCGTATGAGGAGTATGTGGCGATACTGGTTTTCCAGGCGATGATGATGCCGACATTGATGTTGCCGCAACCATTGGCGGCACACTTGATAATTGTCGACTTGACGAGCTTGAAGATCTATGTAACAAGGTTGAAGATGACATAGACTCGGTCAATGCATTGTTGGAGTCACGCATTGACTGGAATTTTGAGAGTTGGGCACTCGTCCGTTTGGCAGAAGCCTCGCCCGAATGTTCAAAACTTTGCAAAGTCTTCTTACTGTCAAGTAATTTCAGAAACTCTGAGATATTGTCATCATCAGTTTGAAGAGAGCCTGAGCTTGCACCTGTCCCTACTTCTGCAAGAATTCCGGAACCAGGTTGAGCAGAAGATGATAAGCTCTGCTTGCCGCTGCTATGTTGATCATCGTCAACGATTTTGCTGGCACCGCCAAATGAAGATCGGCCGCGGCGGTGAGTGAAACTGCTGCTATATCGGTTTATAGGAGCAGGCTTTGGTGAGCTAGATGCAGAGGACGTGACTATGTTGTCAGGAACTAGGGGTCCACCTCTGAGAGAGGCCGGCATACCGGCTGTGAGCGATGATCGATTCCGAGCTTGAGCTAACGCACTAATACCTGAAGCGCGGGGTAGCGATTGTGGTGATTGAGGTTGAAGCATATCACCAGCATGATGTGATGGGGTGCCACGGCCAGGTGAAGAGGAAAGCGAACCTGCTTTGAAGGGCTGAAACGACACGGATGGTCGTCTTGCCATGGTAATTCCTTCCAGTGAGATCAGGGAAGCCCTAGAAGTCTGTATGGGTCTCGTTTTAGGCATGGACTCCATAAGAGGTGAGTTCGCTTCAGATCCCATCGTTTTGGCTGCTCGAAGGGCGGAGATGGGGCTCGAACCCCTTGGAGGTGCGTCGCCATGGAATGTAGACAAGCTCCCATAAGCTTGAATAGGTTCGGAATCCTCGATTTGCTGCTGATGTGCAGGTAAAGAGCCTACTTCGACAGTTCGTGATGACTGGCGTCGGTTATCGCCCTTTACCCCTAATGATGGCTGGAAAAAGTGTTCATCAGCCCCCATGAACCTCGAGCTCAGAAGGGCTTCAGAGTCATCAACACGGAAATTACAATCATTTCGATACACGACTTCCGCACAGAACTGTCCTACTGGAGTATCTGTTGATCCAAGAAAATAGTCCGTTGTAACCGGACCTCCGTTTTCGTACAGGGGATGGGCAAGCGCATCGAATCGACTGGGATGAACTTCGCTGTTCAGGATACGACAGTTGACTCGCAATGAACTGTTCGCAGATCCGCTTTTCGCCAAATTCTTTACAAATTTCCATGTTGGCACAAATTTGGTGGTCGCATACAACGAGCGAAAAAAGACTATGCACTTCTTGTACACTGTTGGTAGGGATGAACCAAAGTCGTACGTCCGCTCTCCTGGACTATCTTTGAGTTCGATTCTCCAACGTTCCAAGATCACCTCCCTATTTCGTCTTCGCAGACGAGACCCTCCATCACTCGATCCACTAGAATTCAATGCTTCCAGTACATCCCATCGTTTCCCTTCATCGTCAAGAATAACAAGGCTCTGGCTATTCGTCAATTCGGAGGTGTTGAGGTATGTTTCGATAATTAGGGGTGGTGGGCGATTCTGGAAGCTCCCGCAACTCCGCCATAGACTTAGTTCTTCTCGAAAGGCTGCCGTGTCGTCGGTCTCGATTTGAAACTAACAAAGCATTTAGCATTAGGCTCACGAATTTTGTGGAGGCAGTTTTAGGAAAACTGACCCATTTGTTGACTTTCTTGGAACCGTCTTTCAAGATGACCACGGGTAATGAGACTCGAGATTGTAGGACGACAACAGCGGCTTTGGTGTGGAAATTCTGTCAAAGCAAGGAATTAGTACTTTGGAAAGTAGTGAATATAGATAGACGGTATATATCCATACCTGGATGATCTGGTCCAATTTCTTGACAGCATCTTTGCTTGGACCACCGGCTTGTATGACACCGCTATCCCCACTGCCATCATCAGCGTCATTATACCCAGGCATATCTGATGTTGATCTCGTATGCGAGCCCGAGCCTTCTTCTCTGGGGTTGTTCGTTCTCGTTGGATTTGTTCTTGGTGACGAGGCTGGAGATGCCGTGACGGGCGGCGGGCGAGGATGTTGATGCATTTTGTGAATCTTATTGACGTGTTCGTCAAGTCCTGAGCAAGCTGTCGTTGTAGAGTTGTGGGACGGTCCGTTAGTATATGCAAGAATCCTGTCCTCCTAAAGCTCAACGGCAGCAGTCGTAAGGCTAATTGTCGAACCCTAAGAGATACCTCATGATTTGGACACCCATGGTAGTCTAGTCATAAATTGAAATTCGTCTTGCACTCTTGTGTGCCGAAAGGATTGTGCTAGTGGTGGAAGTTGGCAGGTTGTTCCGGTGAGCCCAATCAGGTAGACAACGGGGGGTAGCTGGGGCCTACAAGGCAACTCAGGCACGGGGCATCTTGTTGAGAAGGCTCTGGTTTTGAATGCGAATGTCGAGAAGATTGCAATGTGCAATTTGGAAGGTTGCCGTTGCTATTTTGCTCAAGAGTGGTGATGCTGGACTGCGCAGAGATAATTTTCGTGTGACGAGGAAGCTCAGATGCCCAGAGTCATGCTCCAAAACCGCCTCGTGATCGCAGCGCTTATGTTGGAAGGGAGGATCCAACAAAGTGTGCCTTGGCCTGACAGAGGGCTGGGGATGAAATTGGGGCTGGATACTGCGAACTAGCACCGCTCTCAGCGGAATTGACAGGCAAACAGATGCGTCGAAGCGCGGTATGCAGGATATAAGCTTTGAGAGCTGCACCCGTCAATTCATTATTCCAAGGGTGCTTAGTCATCCACTCTAGTCCTGGGCGCTGATAAGGAATGGGGATGGATTGGCCCTCAGACATGGCTGCCACACCAAAATCCGCCCCAACAAGGCCCTGTGCCTATTGTTCACACGAGCTGACTTTGCTGCTCAGGTCTGTGAAGCGGTTAGAAGCATGTGACGGTCCAGGTTGCGCCGAACTTCGCAGCAGCAACGTACGACTGTGACAATATCGCTCTGGGTCATTAGCCGTGAAACTTCGAGTCGCCGCTATTGGCCCACCCCGGATTATGTTGCAATCTGCTATGACCATCAGGGTGCAAGATAGCAAATGACAGGTCTGGATGCCATGCTCATCTTACTGTATTGGTGACCTCAAGGATCGGATCTCTTCCTTTATCTTCGCCTTTAAGTAGTATCACAATCGACAATCGAGAGTCATGGATAATGCAATCGACCTGCTTAACGCAATCAATGACTCGAGTGCCGGAGAACCACGTGATCTGGGCTTGACCTCAGCGACAATGGCATGGTTTTATGATACTTTAGTAGGAATCTAATGACCTGATATGTCTAGAACGTCCCGGGAGATTTATATGATTGCTGTCAAAAAAGTAGAATTGTTTGATTATTGTATCGGTATAAACGCCTGCTCGCGATTATGTGCTGAGCTTCCATGCAACCCATCTACATACGCCTTCCCAGTATTTACAAGGTATACACGATCATTGCATTACACTCGGCGCTTTCTCCCGACCTCGTCCTTGGCCCTGCCGAGTAGCATCGCCTCGTCCTCTGCCACCTCGTCCCTTACCCCCACTCTTGCCTCGAGACCCACCACTCTTGCCACCCCTTCTAGAACCGGGAGCTACATTCTTCTCTCTTGCCGCATCCTCTTCCTGCGCCCTTCTACTCGCTTGCTCCCACCACTCTTGGAATGCTTGCTCTTCCTGAATCTCTTCAAGACTTTTCTTGGCGACTGCCTCCCGGATCACTTCTTGCTCTCGCCGCTGCTGTCCAATGATATCAGCCATCGATAGTTGGAGGGAAGGCTCGGCTTTTCCAGCTGGGTGAGGATAAACTTTCGATTGTGGCATAATTGGCATAGATTGGGACGAGGTTGGAGGTGTAGCGGGCCGTGATGCTCTTGAAGACTGGTTTTGCATATTGGTGAAATTTTTGTTGCTAGCCTTTCGGTTCTGGCCAGCGAACCGAGTGTCCGGAGAAGCTGTCCTTCGGGGTGTCAATGGTTTAGAAAGAATCAGAGAACTTAAAGTCTTGCCTGAAATATTAGATGGCGAAGATGTTGGCTCGCTCAATACATCCTTTAGCGAGGTCTTCAGTCCAGTGCTCGCTACCTGCCACGGAGACGCGGCCTTGTCGTCTGCCTTTTCGAGGGAAATTTTTGGCTGATTCATTGATAGCTGCATAGCTTGTTGCTGTTGTTTCTTGCGTTCCTTTTGCGATAGCTTGGGTGGCGCTTGTTTACTTAAAGCTGCGTCCTTAGTCTTCTGGGCAGAAATACTCATCGACAGTGCAGAGGTCCTGCTTGAAGAGGCTTGAGCCATGATCTCCCGCATATCGAGTTTTGATGAGGGTAGCGCTGGGGATGACCACGTTTTTGTGGCAGGAGGTGTATTCTCTTGCAAGTTCTGAATTCCTAATACTGGTGTTCTTAAGGGAGGTGACGAAACGTCCTCCTCAGGGACCGATCGTGGCTCCAATTCATCCCAGGGAAGGTTCGGGCTTGTTGAATCAATCCGAGAGGTAGATGCCAATTCCTCTGTGGGCTTTAGAAGAGGTGATTTGAGGGTTTCGAGAGGATCGTCGTCATCCATGTCAAACATCAAATCCACCGTAGAATCCTTGGGCCGGATGTTAGGACTAAAAGGTGCGTTTCGAGCCGCTTTCGATTTTCGTCTTGCTTTCTCTTGGCTGGGAGATAAGGACATCATATCGTCAAGGCTTCCAACACGATTTCGGAAGGAAGATGACAATCGACCTTCATCATCCTTAAGATTTGCTCTAAATGTCATGTCTCGTAATCGACGCAGTCTCTCTTCGTGGATATCTTCCGCTAAACTGGGATGTCGCTCGTGCAAAAGAAGCTCGGCCCTGCCGCTTTTCACGAAAGGAAGGCAATTCAGCTGATTCGCACGAACGACTTCGCTGAGTTCCAATAGAAGATCCTCATCCAGGTCATTTAGTAGGTGATTTTCTAGCATTGATTCCAACTGCAAGCAGATATATTCAAGCGCGGAGTCTTTGAACGACGTCACAGAACAAGGTGCGATAGCATTAAGCAGGTTGCTAACGTTGCGAGTGTTGACTGGGAGGCAGTTAGCACTCATATTTTCACTGAAAAATCCTTGAGAACCAAGTCAATCTCACTCACCAAAGCGGCCAATTACTTGTTGACAGATCTGTGACAGTCGGTCAAGCATGAGCTCATTGCCAACCATCATGACACCCATAACCAGCTCGGAGAATTCGTCGATATCAGCGGAAACTATACTGTCAAAGAGTTCTGCTCCGATGTCGGCGTAAAGGAATCGCAGGACAAGCTCGAAGGTTTTTGAGTCGATATGCTTCAAGTCGATTCGGATCATGTCCGAGTCAACTCGCCGTCGACCGGCTAGCCACTGGCCTCCAGCACGACCATTGAACAGACCCTCGAAGAATGGGCATCTCTGACAGAGGAGGGCACTATGCACGACCATTTCTGAGCCATCCAGTTCTATGATTGCATCTCCATCCTCAAAGAAGCAAGGATCTTGCATGGCACGGATGAGATCAACATTCAACTGCGGATCTGGCTCAGTCATAAGGCGCACGGCCGCTTCCAGCTTGTTCAACCTCAGATGACCGGCAGTCTTCATGAGCTCAACTCGTACTTGGCGGTATCTGAAAGCCATTCTCGGACAATGCCAGGTAAAGTTCCAAACATCAATGACAGTATCCGTGTACAGGTAAATCACCAAGTTAACGATAGCAATGAGATCTAGTCCCTGGAATACGACTTTGATCTTTGGGCTATTTGTGCCAATTGTTGTAGGGTGATCCACGGAGCCATCGTTGATCGAGAGGACATCAGGAATAGAAGCAGATCCAGCGCTGCGGAACTGACTCAGCGCATTTCTCAAGACTGAACTTCTAGCAAGTACAAAGCCATGGACTGGGATCCGGACATCCGAAGTCGTCGTGCAGATTTCAAGGTCATACCCTTTAAGGTCTTGGGCAAATAAATGGCGGGCAATATCAGCATCTAGGTCTGGAGAAGTAAGAACAGCACGTTTCATAGGGTCAAACAGGTCTTTGGGTAACACCGGGGTCCAAAACCGGGACGGTTCCGTATCCTCGTCGGTTACGGGCTCGGAGGCCTCCAAGCCCCGGAGACTGAGCAGTGGAGCAAGATCCTGCCAGATGTGTTGCTCGTCGACCGGAATCTGAGTCTTGGTCACGTCGCAGTCTTTTCTGATGGCAGCATAAACTCCAAAGGTAGTGCTGCGAACGGCAGCTACCTTAGTAAGGCCAGGAATTCGCTGGAATTTGAAGTCTTTGCGATTGAAAGAATTTGTACCCCTGAATGCATCCTTGATCTTCGCTCTCTTAACTCGATGCCACACGGCACCTGCTTGTGTACAGACGACGACCGAACCGCTCTCGGTGACGCTGGCTGATTTGATGCCATCCCAATTGCCCTTGCGGAGGGCCCATACCCGTTCCGGTGCCGATAGAGAATCCTTGATCTTAGATGGATTTGTGGTACTTGTCGTTGAGTTGCCATCGAGCTTTCGCACCGTCACAGTGTACAAATCGCCCCTGCTTGACACAGCTGCTATTGTGTCTCCACCAGCAGTGATTTGTGAAATGTGGTTGGACACTGAATCATATCTCGTTGTAAGAGGATTGCTCTTCAGGTGATAATTCGTGAAGCCTTCATGCAGAGGAAACTTGACAATATTGTAACCGTAATGGGTGAACACACAGACAGTATGATTGGCCAGTAGCACAATCGTTGCGGAATTGATAGCTGAAACCATGGTGATCGAGGCTTTAAAAAGAGAGGCTGCAACTTTTCGAGGAACGGGCTGCACTTCAAGGCTTCGCGAGTCGGAGTCCATTAGGCCAAGTTGGCCCTCATTCTTTCCCCAAGTGAAGAGAGATGTTGAGGTGTGAGCCACAGAGTGTATAGCTGATGCAGCAGCTCCAATAATGAATTCTCTCTTTAGAGGACCAAATATTTGACGCGGGGTGGCACAGATAGGTTCTTCGTCCTTGAGAGCTGGTCGAGGCAAAGAGTACCCTAGCTGGCCGTATGTGTTGGTACCCCACGAGAGCAGCGACCCTTCAGACGTAACAGCCAAAGAATGGTTCTGGCCAAGAGCAACTTTCGTTACCTTTTTGCCGGCGAGAGCCCCACCCTCGATGGGCATGTACGAAAATCTAGTCAATTCGTCACCCGTTCCCAGACGTCCACCTGGACCGTACCCACAAATATACAAATTTGAGGTGGGATCTGAGGTAAGAATTGCGCTGTGCAGCTTGGACAAGGCAACATCTCGTATAACAATAGGCCGATGCGAGATAAGCGTTGGAAGATCAGAGATTGATTTGGGGTTTGGCAGAGGACTTTCCTTGCCTGCATTGGCCGAACCAGCCTGAATTGACTCTAAGTAGAATCGGAACAGCAAGTGATCGGGTCTCTTCAACGTAATCTTCTCAGGATGCTGCCGGTCGTCCTGATCTTTGAACCCCAATCCATGATTTCGACTACTACCCCACGCAAACACTTCATCGCCATCGATTGAGAACTGACTTGAATTCGTTTCGGCACCAGTCTCAACATGCATTGATTCAGCATCGTCATTAGACCCATCATCCGACCCAGTTCTTTCAGCGTCAAGTTGGAGGCTCCGCCTTGCAATCGTAGCATTGTAGACATCGAACGGACTGTTCCCTTCGTGGTCTTTGACCTTAATGACGGAGCTTCCTTGGCTACTTGGATCTCGAATGTCCTTCTCGATAATAGCGCGAGCCAGGGTGATGTTTCCGAAGTACAAAGCTCTATGCAAAGCCGTCCAGCCATTTTCCGTATCTTGAATGTACAAATCGATGGCAGGATGCTCGAGAAGGGCTAGGGCAAAGCCTATCGCGATCTCTGAGGATGCTGAAACAGCTCGGTGAAGGATAGTGAGTCCGGCATGATCTCTGCTGTTGACCTCTGCTCGACCCAGTCCAGTATTGATTCCTTTTCCAGCGCCAAAATTTCCAGCTTGACCAGAGATCTTCCTGCTCTTCGCCACAGCTCTGGGAGATGTCGCAAATCCAGTGGGGCTTCCCCCGAAGCTACCCATATTATGCGCACCTAGCCCTCCTCCATGGCCCTTCGGCGTATGCTGGGTGCTGTGACTGCCATTTGAAAGGAGGTGCCGAAATTTTTCGACTTCCTCATTATGGTAGTATCGCCAGAGAAGATTGCTCATGTATCGCGAAGGTGGCAAGGAGATCTCTCGGTCACTTCAAAGTACACCTCGCTGTGACCTCTACGGGACACGGCGTTTTTAAGGCGGGATGAAGTGCAGGAAGATTCCTGAAGAAAGAGAAGAAGGAAATGGAAAGAGGGTCGTTGAAGGCGGCCAAACGATTGCGTATGGTGGATGGTCGTGTGGGATAAAGGCCTATGCGACTGCGGCGAGGGCGAGAGCGGGCGGAAAGATTGTTCGATTTATGGCTTCCTAGTTTTCGAAGAAGGTGCTGATTGATCAGTTCCTGAAATTTCAAGGAGGTATCTGGATATCTGGTGGAGTTGCTACGGTGAGTTGTTGGTGAAGAGGGGAAGTCGTCAATCGATATCAAGTAATCGCGATGCGGAGAGCCCATTTGTGCGACGCGGTTTGAGCCAATCACATGCCGAGGAGCCATTGCGTGTGTAAAACATTCGATAAGATGCCACCTAGTCATCAGACTTCTACCTAGAGACATCAAACCTTAATGATTACGAGCAAGTGCTCAATCTGAAAATGAAAGGCTAAGATTATCGGTGCAATGAGGAAGATTGCAAGTTTGCTAGATCTACACTCAGACCTTGCGTGGGGACGTGAGTTTTTACGGAGATTGACCTGCATATTTTTGTTTAGTCAGGCATTCCTTTTGGCGGTGTGCAAGAACCATCATATTTCAGCTCGATTGCATGATTAAAATTAGAGAGATTGGGATCCAGGGCTAAGATACAGAATTAGGATGAATCAATGATGAGGTCATTTTGCTTGCTTCAGAGGATCTCTTGAAAATCGGACATTGGAGTTCTCCCTTGCCCAAAAGACGTACGAATATTCAAAGGATCACCAAAAACGTTTCATTGTACTTAAATTGGGATTCAAAGTTAATGTCTATAAGTAATCAATATTAGATGGTTACAAGTTCGAATTATTAGTACGCATTTCTATCGAAAGGTCGGCAGACCGTCCCTAACGTCTCCATAATGCTTCCATGCGCTCCTGCTCATCATGAGCGAACTGACATTTCAGCAAATGCTGATACGTTGGGTCACCTACTGGTTCCCGGCACAGAGGACAGAGTATCTCTTCAGAATCGTCCTCTGCCCCACCGACGAAGATCGTATCTTCCATCTGCCCTTCGAGCGTGCGATCAAACAGGTCTGACGTCCACAGCTCCAGGTATGCAGTGAGGTCTGATCGGATAGAGAGCCTGGAGGAGATTGTTGTCGACGACGAGGATGTCCTTGGAGAGACAGATGAGAGATCGGGATGAATTTTCCAGTCTGAGGCGAACGAACTGGGGATGGAATCAGATGGAGCCGGATGGTCCTCTCTATCTGATTCGTAATATTGCTCATCATCATATTCCTCGGATTCGATGTCATCCTCTTCATCATCGTCAGTGTCGAGTGATTCCTCTTGTTCAAGTCCTACATCTCCATCAAGAGCTCCACCAAAGAAGACTTGCCCGGTATATTTCGTGATATAGTTCTGGATATTGGTCTCTTTAACCCACTCTTTAGCCTGCTTCTCTATCGCACTTTTGCTCACTTTCGTCTTGCGGACTGCACGATCCAGCCTACATATCTTACACATATCCCCGAACGGAAACGTGCAGGACATGTCAGGGCAGATCCTTGGCTGACTATCCTCCGAGTAGCAGGATGAATCTACGGTTCCAGCAATACTCCTGCCGGAGAGTGAGTCGGTGTCATAATCGATAGAGCCCATTTTGTAGATGCTGTTATAAAATTATTCGTGTGAACTGATTTATGCTGTTTGCTGATCTCAAGACAGGGCCAGGCCTGCCGTATTATGTGCTAGAATCTCTTTGTTCGGAAAACAATAATTCTGTCTTGTGTTTCGTTTCCTTTGTGAGCAAGGACTGTCCTTAATGCTGCCCAATCTCCATCATTCGTTAAACAATGCCATTGTTGATATTTTCATATTTCGGAAGACACTATTGCTAATCTTTGGAAACCCAATGGCAATCTCCAAGGCGAGACTGAACACTCGAAAAGAACGAATGGCCAACCTATATAAGAAAAGTTTCATGCAAAGAACTAGAAAGAATCAAAGATGCAAATCGAAAACGACAACACCAATTCTTCAGAATCAGAAACCGAATCCAACATCGAATTTTCAAATATGACCGAAACTAAATACGACGTTACCTGCCTCAGGCTATATGCTAGGTGTGGACATGTACTCGTAACAAACAAAAGGAAACTGATCGGCTCTCCTTCTTTCTAGCAATTCTTTTTCTTTGGCTCGTCTTCATCCAGTTGACGCCTCCCAGATACTAAATCATAACCCAACACGGACCCTACGAAATAATCTGCGAAGACACAAACCTCAAATACCCCGGCACTGACAAGTTAATCTTCATTCAAATCTTCCAACAAGGCCGAGATGCAAATTGAAGCGGGCGATTTACGCTGAATTGCAGAAGAGGCTGGAGCAGGATTGTGAAATGCCTGGGACCGATCTGATAATTACTTGCTCGGCGAATATGAAGGAGGATTGGAGTTTTGGGCTAGGGAGGGCGCAGTATTTGACGGGTGATTTGTGATTGTAGTGCTGCTGTCGGTGGACCTTGAAGACCACAAACGCTGATTCGATAGTGTGACGATGTGATGAACGGAATTTATGTTAGAGCATATTTAGATGAGTGGGCGTAAATAGCGGGATGGGCCAATCATACCAAGGAGCATTCTCTCGTCCCTCTAGATGATCCTGTTCTTCTCCAGATACCCTAATGTTCCGCATGAGGCGGAACGTTCGCAACAGGTAGCGTTCAATGCCTTCAATCACTTCTCGCTCTCCCCACCCTTCCTAGCATCCCAAAACCCCCTTCCATAAGAAACTAAAATCTCCTCTCCTTTCCGAACGCTTTTCCCTTTCCCACTCTTACCCTCCGGCAAGACCCAAACTCCCATCCCCCTCTCCTTCCTCCTCTCATCCCAAATCTCCTTAAACTCTGCATTAGGCTTGTCCATGACCCCCCTGTAATCATTGATGAATCTCGCTTCATTGCCTTTCTTGTCTGCATCTATGCCAATACTTAGGTCTCGATCCAGACTTAAGTCGTAGTTTGAGTTGGCATGCTGGTCAGTGCTCGGTGTTGGGTCGGACGGTGAGACGTGAATTTCACCAAAGTATTGAAGAATAAATGTCCCTGGTTTAAGATCTTTCGCGGCGAAGAGTCCGCATTGTCCATTGGCTGGATGGGAAGATATCGTGATTGGGATGATTTTGACGACGGAGTAAGGTCCTTTGGGTGTATTGGCTGGTATGAGGAGAACATCCTTGGGACGCTTTCGAAGTGATGATATGTGGTCCGAAGTGAGATTTTGGGAGTATGCTGGAGCTGTCAAATAGGGAAGAGTAGGGGGCCAATTCTTGGGGACCGCTTCAGACTTTGACGGCATGTCCTGAGAAATGTGACGATTATGCAGCCTCCAACTTCGCCGACAATTTTTCCTTAAGCCTCGATTCAAGGACAAGTGAGGATGAAGCAGAGGTGGGCTAGCATGTCCGGCTCCTGGCTTTGGAGACTTCGGCACAAGTCCTTGAGCTCAGAACACCAAAGAGGGGAGCCTCCTCTCTAGGCACGGCAGAATCGCAATTATGCAAGCGCCCACCACCAATGCCTAAACACGGACTGTACAAACTTTGTAGACTCAGAAGTATCACAAAAAGCGAAATGATGCCATTCGCACCATTCGCAACGTTAGGAAATTTAAAGTTGATATTGCCAAGCCTCTTGGCACGCTGCGGGGGGCCCCACTCGATCCCCGGGTCCCTGTCAAAAATGCCGCCACTGACGAGTGCCAATAATCATCAGGAGGAACCTCCTGTCCATCTCAAAACCCCTTCCAAACAAACGTTGCTGTAAAAATATCGGAAAATGTTTGGCATGATGGGATTCCCATCCCGCAATGAGATTCGCATTCGCATCGTCACAGGGAAAGGTATCAAAGAAGTGAGTAGGTTTGGAAGTGACGCAACCGCAACCGTCACGAAGAAATTGAGAAGGGGGGGGCAGGAACCTAGTTAGATGATGATCGCTGGTTAAAAACGCAGCTCGAACATCTCACGATCGGTGATTGGGTGGCTGGGCGTATGAGGTCATCTGGAAATTGATGCGCCACACGTTGGGCCTCAGGAAAGATGAGGTATAAAACTACAGCCACAGCTCTCCTCGTGCCTGACTTCTATCTTGGTCTTGCAGTGAATTAGTATCGACGCCAGAAATATCAGCTTGAAAATCGAAAACAACGGCATCTTGAGATTTAAATTCTAAGTTTGTAAGTAGGTTGTTTCTTCCAACAACCTACCACTTGGGACAGACATTAACTACTACCGGACAGCAGCAAACGAACGAAAAAAAACAAGCAAGCAACTCGTCATCATGCCTTCCCTCGTCGATTCTCTGGGAAACTTCATCTCCTCCATCTTTGGCGCTATCAACGCAGTCCTGAGCTCAATCTTGGTTGTCTTCCAATCGCTCTTCAGCACCGTCTTCGGTGTCATTCAGACCGCTTTCGCCGCCGTTGGCACAATGATCTCTGGCCTAGCGCAAACTTTCGAGGGTTTGTTGAAGTTCTTCTTGAGTAAGTCTCGCCTTTCTCTGCTCAAACTTCATACTGATATTGTAACTGCAGGCAACATCGTCGTCATCGGTGGAGTAATTGCCGCCCTTTTTCTATATGGGGTCTACCAGCAACAAAATGGTCGCCCGATTACTGCCGCGCCTGCGAAGAACAAGAAGGTCAATTAAGGAATGGTAGATGCAAAGTATAAGTCAGTTGGTATGAATGAATAGATCAGCAAATACTGATGGATGGTGATTTTGATGGACTTCTGGGAAGGGATAATGACAATTGTGGATTAGAGGTACTAGATAGATATAGATACCACGAATTCAAAATGCAATGATTGAGCACGCCGTTGCCTGTCGAGAAATATGATGGTGACCTGAAGTATGTAACTGGCTGATTGTGAGAAGAAATATATGTCCAGAGCTGGATGAGTGTATTTGACAAAAGCATGTGCAATCCCCAGATATCCACTTACGACTCGGTCCTGCCGATAAGAGTTGGTATGTCGCCACAACAGAGGGTAGAAAGACGCGTGGTATAGGGTCAGATGACACCAGGTGTTCGAATGCTTATCGACGATTGAACATCAAAATAACCAGATGGCCTGACCCCGAACTACGGAGTACCGTATGGGACTGCTTCGCCACCACTATCGCTAGCATTACTACCTCTCTCTCATCCTCTGACGGGCAAAGACAAAAGGTTAGCATCATCATGATTGACGGTCGACGGATGAAAGATTCGACGTCCACTGTCTAGCTGTCCAGCTAGGACTAATCTAGGTGCTGATCCAGGGGCTAGAAACCGTGCTCCCAAAACTCGGGAGATACTTGACTCGCCTTGCTACTGCAGTATTTCAGGGTCCTCAATCTTGATGCTCCTGACCTTTTCGGAATCATTCATGACGTTCAAGTCGGCAATATTCCGGTAGACGGCAAACAGGTTCATGTCACGTGAACATGAGGCATTAAAGCTATTGGCCCCGGACTTCTGGAAGAGAAATCCTCTTCTGGCGGTGAGTGCAAAACTTGAAGCGTCAAGCGTGGGGATTAATTAGCTTCCGGTGCAGGTAATTGTTCAATTTGCTGGAGAAAGATAGATGCGCCCGGTTGTCAATCGAGGATGGTCTGTCGAATGTGGGGGTTGAAGTTCGATCTCAGACAGCCTATTTCGAGATAGGTCTGTCTTGCCTCAACTTTGCTCGTGATTAGTGCATATTAGCCTTGGCTTTTCAGGTACGTGACTCTGTCTGCTGGAAGCAGAAGTCCCCTTCTGGCGGATGTCGCGATTGTGGTGATGCGACTCCGTAGTAAGTAACAAGTCCACGAGAAGAGCAAGCACTTCTTGTTGGTGGCTGCGACTGGTTTGAGAGCTACCCCGTACTGTATTTGCGGCCGGTCGAAAAACGCGTAATAATCGTCTGGCATGAGGGATGGTTGCAATCTTGTGTTACGGTCAGTCGGACCCGTATAATTTTCGAATTCAGTGGGCTGTGAGGCTGCCGGGGAAGAGGAGAGCAGATGACATGACAGCCCTTGCAGCACTGTGAAGAAATCTGGAATCTGGAGCGTCGCCATCCAATCAATCGCTGGTGAGGCCAACCAAAGCCCAAAGAAGCAGCCGGTCAGGGAGAAGTCGGCGCAGTATCTGAGTGAGGTGGCCGGGATCCTTTGTGGCTTCGTGGGGTAGAAGCGCGCTGTTGGTGAAGGAGGCCGTATCTCGCTTCGTCAGGTAATGGAAACAGCGGCCTTCAGGCGAGCGGTGGCCTCGATAGCAGAGCGCGGCTGGCACCGCAGCACTCCCGGGGGGTCGCCATCTCTCAATTCCATGTGAATCTGATCTCTGTTGAGTCTTGGATGCTGGCTGCGGCAAGCTCCAAACGGTGCCAGCCTAGCCATGCATGCTGCAGGCGCTGAATGAGCTTCCTCCGTCAAATTGTCGATGCGATCCCAGCCAGACGGACTCCACGAGTGTCCATGCAGTTGTGGAAGGTTGGGGGTGCGGATAATGGAGGATTCGACCATTCGATTTCAAGGAAAGACAACACCGCCTTTGCTGAGTGCCGTGTGTTTGCGAGTGGGCCTCGACCTCGGGAGTTGTCGAGTCTGGTAGACTAAGATCTGCCCTAAAGATTATTTGTGTTTGCAAAGTGCTACGCAGTCATTGGGAACTAAGGTCAAAGACTATATTCTGTCGGATTTGGAGGATGTGTATCCACAATAGCAACTGTTGGTGCAGGTGGTCTTGTGTGCCTGTATGCAGTCGTCAAGCCGTCGTTGATCCTGGGGAACCTGGGCTATTGACAGTAATCGATCGGGCAAACCTTTGGGGCTGAGTCGGGGGATGGTGGTGATGGACCGGTGCTGAACATCATCATGAAGCAACCATTGTTCGTCTCATTACTGTGCCATTTACCAGGCCGCTGGAAGACAATGCGGCGTAGACCGAGAATGGCTCCTTTCTCTCAAGCCCGTCTGGCTGATGTGCTGCTGTTGGAGCTGGCTCTGTCACCCATCTCCACCCGTCTTTTCCCTCGAGATCTCTGATAGACGCCCGGATTGAGCGTCCCCATTTGCCCCGGCGCTCCAGTCAGTCCTGTGCACAAAATCATAACTGTGAGCATTCGTAAAACAGGCAGGCGCGCCGTCACTGCTCCAAGGCCCATAAAAGCAGAGCGCTGGCTGCTCCTGCATGCAGATGAAATTATTTGCGGACTGCCTCGCGCCCACTCCTGCTTCTTTCTTTGCTTGCTGGACCACTCTGCACGGCACTCTGCACCCCACTGCAGAGCCGGATCGAGGAACGGACACTTGCGTTGGCATTCGGTGCACTGCGGTGCTGTGTGTTGTGTGTGCTGTGTGTGCTGTGTGCTTTGGCCAGGAGAAAACCGAAAGGCGAAAAGTGCTGCTCGAGTCGTGTTGCCCCTCGCCTGCAGCTACGGCCGTGTCTGTCTCTGCTCCCCTGTCCTGTTCCCGACCTCTCCTCTGCTCTTTGCTCCAACGCGAAAGCGCCCGCGCCCACCCTACCAACCAAGATCGTTCCCACCGCCAGCCTCTGCACCACCATTCCAGGCCAAGGCTCTCACACCGCGCTGCGCTTCAGGCGTCTTGCCTTACCTTGCTTTCCCGGCCACCGTATTGCCGTATAATTCCACACGGCCGCCCACTTTGTCGCTCTCACAGCTTCTCTTTCATCTTCAGAGTCAAAAGGGAAAACCCACCTATTTTGGTCGCCCATACCGGCAGTCGGTGTCCCGCTACTCTAGCCGGCGCCGTTACGGTGCAAGGCTTCCTCGCTCTCCTCTCTCTCCTCCTCCTCTTTCCTCTGGCATCTCTGTGGCATCTCTGGCGTTGAAATCTCGATTTGGAGTAATTGGCATATACCACGGCTGCAGCGTTTATATCCTCGATTCTATATTCTTGTTCTGTTCCCACCTTCTGCGACTCGATTTCTCGACTCTGCAGTCCTTGTGGCTGCTCACAATTCTAAAAGCCTTCCATCTTGAAGGTGCTTTATTTCTTCTGGTAGACCGTGTCGGCCGTTTACGGTCGTCCGGCGCATCGCCACCTGTTCTCCACCCTCACCAACATCAAACTCAAGTCAAGTCAAGATGTTGATCAAGGGCGAAAAGTATGCCTGCGAGGCATGTGTGAGAGGGCATCGTGTTAGCAACTGTCAGCACGCCGATAGGCCGTTGCAGCACATCAATAAAAAGGTATGCCAGCATCCTTTCCTTAATGGCACCACGCTCACTTGTCTCTCACAGGGTCGGCCCGTCTCACAGTGCACCCATTGTCGAACTCTACGCAAGTCTCGATCCGCCCATGTCCGTTGTGACTGTGGCGGCGAGAAGGCACACTCCAAGGGAGCTTGTACACAAGAAGTCGATACTCAGGGTGAGCTTTTCACGGGATATATGGGGCATCACAGCAGCAGTTTCTGATCATTAGTGCAGCAGACAACTGCTGTTGCAGCCACGGCGCCCGTTGCACCTGCGCCCTTAAGAAAGAGCATTTAGACCCCGTCCCAGAGTCGGACTCGGACGAGGCTTCCTCGTCTTCAACCCCAAGCAATGACAAACGCAGACCTCGAGCCCTGACAGCTCAATCTGAGGGCGGCTTAACCATCTTCACTAACGGCCATCATAAACCCGTGCACAAGCACAACAACATGGCTCACAAATGCGGTCTTCCTTATGTCGTACCAAGAGCGCATTCCATTCATGGTCCCTCGCCTTCTGGCTTGGCCAATAGGTCTGTGGACAACTTACCGCATACCAGTACTATCGATGCATTGCACAGCGAATCTCATATCAAGGACTCGATGGTTAGTGCACAGCAAGAGCAACGAATGGTGAAGTCTGAACACGGGTCACCTCTCATGAGCCCATCCTCGACGTTAGATCAATTAAATGGTCTACTTCCACCACTAGACTTTTCCAACCTTGCTGGAGACTGCAACTTTATGCAAACACTGGACGGCTTCTCGAGTATTCCAGACCAGGAGCAACCCATGTTTTCTGCTGGGTTGTCCTCCGCTTCGATCGACTGGTCCCACTACGACGGCCTCGACTTCAATAATGAAGACTTTGCTGCCTCCTCGTACAGCCAAGCTCCGTCATTCACCGGGTTCGACTTCAGCAGCATAGATCAACCTGCTCTCACTACTACGTCTACCTCTGGTGAGATATCGGAAGTTGAAGACTTCGCTCTGGGGGAGAACAGTGGAACTCGACCAACCTTGTTAAACAACCAGTATGGGTCAGATTTCGACAACTCGGACTTCGGTGGTGATATCGACGGGTACAGACTCAGTACAGCGTCGTCCTATATTGGCTTACCTCGGGCCCAGACGCTGCCTAGCAGTAACGTGGAAGCTCTAGATGTGGACGCGTTCCTAAAGGGCGTTGCAAGTTCAAACGGCTTCCCTGTCCATCACGGCCTCGCGACTTCCAACTATCCCGAGGCTAGCAAGATGGGGCAGTTATCGCCCCCCTTGGACGACAATGCAGCTTTCCAACTGCTCTCGACGGATGATGAGAATGACAATTTCTGGATGAACAATTTTGCATCCAACCCGATCAATAACGGTCGCAGTGAATTGGTAGAAGAAAATATTTGGGCTCAATAACACAAGGGGAAAGGCAGCAGGCCTTCGACGAATAATTCTCTCTTTGGATGTATCCGCCGACGACTCAATGACTTCTTTGGCTCACAGTACCGGCTTATGTGAACAGTTTAGGATGATGTTCATAGATTTCAAATGTACCTATTGCAATATACATACGCTTTGACTCCAATATGACTTTTTGCTCTCGAACCCTTTTCTCAGGCACTTTCTCACAATTCGTCATGTCTGATAACCCCGTACTGGAAACCCTTTCCTTTCCCACGATCTTGCCAATGTCCTGATTCACAACACTTGATCAAGTAGCCCCCCTGAATGTCCATCTTTATTATAGTATCCAAGATCCACTTGCCTTGGACGTCCACCTTTATCGTATTCTCCAAGATCTTTCCCCACATAAATAAACATCTTCCCTATAATTTTCAAGACCCAATATTTTCAAGATCTGACCTCCGCTATTTGCCCCCCCCCCCCGCACCCCCACCTAAATGTCTAAGCTTACGCTAATGTTTACATTCCAACCTGCCTGAATGTTTGAATGCCAATGAGATACAGAAATTTGCGGAACGTACTAGAGCAGTGAGACGGCCGATGAGTTCTAACAGAGGTCCAGAAAGGCTTTTAGTGGAACTTGGCTTACCATGAAACTGCATACACTTTAACGAAAACTGATCCCCAGGTTTATTGGGGATCTCCGGGATAAAAGATGCTGTCGGCTCATATTCTTTGAGTTATTGAGACGGCTGGTTTATAATTTGTTCGCATTTACGCAGAATAAGCATGATCGGACCGCCATGGCCCATCGCTGAATCTTTTGATATTCTCAGTCCACAGCAAATTCAGCGGAACGATGCTCCACCGCAAATCTGACTGCCGGCTTGTAACTTTGGTCTACATGAACTATATGCCGACGCTTTCGTACATGCCCATACCCATGGATGGTGCCTGATCAAATGACATGCATGTGTTACTAAACTCACTCCCGGAACCTAGACGGCTAGACCGATATGGCTTTAAGTGGTGGGACAACAGTTTCCCCCGCCTACTGCTAGCGATTTCTCTAATCCTAAGATCTCGGTGAGCTATGTATAAGCTTTGGAGACGGAGGAAACGTAACACTTTTCCTATGAATCTGTGGTACCACCGAGAAGCCATGCAAAGGTTTGGTTGAGGAACGGAGAATTCTTGTCCCGTATTCCTGCAGACCAGCAAATCCATTGCTCGGTCTTGGAAAACATTTCACCGAGTTCCCCCACAAAGATTTTTGATGCCAAGACCAAACACTTTAGATCTGATACTGAAGAATATATAAATCTCCTGCCGGAAAATCCTCGCTGCTAGGGCCCACTTTGCAGGGCTTCCACTATCTCATCAAGCCGATCTGCGTCGCATGATCTTTCCTAACGTTCGCATCACCAAGAAGAGCCAAAGGCTTTTCATCCGGAAGAACAGGCTGCTTCGGCGGCAGATCTGAGTGTCGATAGAGCACTGGGGACTCTGCGATTGATCTGGATAGCGGCCAGCAAAACAGACGCCGCATCCAATTAGGGGGAGCGTCGATTGCCCAATCCGCGGAGAGATGCAAGGGCAGCCGACGTGAACCTGGCCGTCGATGATTTCGCCAGGCGCAGGCATCATCAAGAATATCCAAAATCCTCCGAGAGGCCAGGGAGCGCTACAGTTCCTGTGAGCAGACGCCATTACTATTATTGCCTGGCTCCCAGCACCCGGAGCTCCAGCAGGCAGAGGGAGAGGAGACCGTCCCAGACTCGGCTTGCCCTCCTCGACTATTCACGCATTGCCTGCATCCTGTCACGAGTGCCAAGCTGGGCAATTTCCTAGCGCGGTCTGCACAGCCGCAGGAGAGGCCTCTGCCTCTGTCGCAGAGCGAAAAGGGCAGCGCGGCAGCTGCTCGCGGAGCCGTAGTGGTAGCTAGCAGTGGCCACCAAGGTCCTCGTCCCTGTCCCCATCGCTGCGCAGCCTTCCTGGGCCTCAAGATTCACTCGGCGTCGGCGACAGACTGGAGACTTGCCCCCCTACAAGTGCAAAGGCGAAGGAGGGGCCGAGGAATCCGCCCTAGCGCGGTTCGCTTGGCGTCCTGGTCCCGGATCTGCATTTCATTCGCTCCGCACCAGACACCAAAACTTCCGTCTTCAACTCCACGCATCGCATTAACGTTGTGCCGAAGTTCGCAGCTCCAGCGACCAGCAAGCAACTCCTCCTCCCCCAGCCGGCTGGCGAGCCCTATTTGAGCCTGACTTTGCCGTCAAGGTACCCGATCGCGCTGTTGCGCTGCAGCCGCTTGTCTTCAAAGTGAGTTCATTGAGGCAGAAGTCGTGGCGTGAGAGCTGCTGCTGTATGCGCCGTCCGTAACAGCTTTCTACCGAGCCACAAGAAATTAGGGTATGGCACGGTACTTTCAATATCAACACTGACACTTCCCCGTCCTGCAGAAACCCCGCTCGCCCGCGCTCATGACGATCAGTTAAGATTCTCGACAGATCGACGCGCCCAATATGCAGTCGTATCCTTCTCCCAGCGACCGTGCTGGTGATACCGGGAACCCTTTCTATGCCTCGTCCGCCGGTCAGCAGCAGTCGGTCCTGCCCAACCCTGATGAGCTCCAGATCACTGCACAACTATCGCGAGGCCTCGCGCCCAACATGAATGCCGGCCATGGTGGAACTATGGCTGACAGCCACGACCAGAGAGCCCAAAGTCAAGCAAATGTCAACCACCAGTACGAGCACCAACAAGATCCCCACACCCAAGCTTCACATGTACAAGGCAGTCAGAGCTCTGTAGATCAGATGGCAGGACAATATGGCACTCCAGATGGGTCAATGGCGCCTAGAAAGAGATCGAAGGTGTCGAGGGCATGCGATGAGTGTCGGCGGAAGAAAATCCGGTGTGATGCAACTGGTGAACCAGGTGATGAGTCGTGTTCGAGCTGTAAACGTGTTGGGACGACTTGCCAGTTCAGTAGAATACCAATGAAACGGGGCCCTAGCAAAGGGTATGTTATTATGGTTTGGAGTTGCCTGGAACTTCACTGACTGACCTGATATGCTAGATATATCAAAGAACTTGCAGATCGGCTGAACACGTTGGAGGGCGCAATGCAGGCAGGCGAGATACCTGTCGCGCAGTTTCTACCACACCATGATAGTCCTCTGCAACGTCGTGGATCGGAAGATTTCTCGCCACCTCCAAGTCAGGAAAATCCAACCAAGAAAAGAACGTATTCCTCTGTCTCTGGCAGCGATTTCGGAACTCCTTATGTACCTCCAAGATCGGTATCTGGCTGGCCTACTCACGAGTCACCACGACACATCCCTCACACTTCGCCTAGTTATTCGTCCATACAACTTCCTCCAGTAGCCTCTCAGCCTTTCCGAGATCCCAATTATTCCTCCAACGGTCTTGGACCCATCCCTCAGTGGAAAACTGCTCCGGATCCAACTCGTAGGCAAAGTGCGGCATTCGAAGGCACAATGCAAGATCACAGTCTTTCTGAGCGTGCTGTTGAGTGGGAAGATGCTATGGTAGATAGGTAAGAAGACGCGTACATCCAATGGACGTGACGTTGACTCCAAACAGCTACTACACGATCATCCACCAAACCTTCCCCTTGCTCTCATTTCCTAAGGCTAGGTTGAGCAGCAGGTTGGCGAGTTATCCTGTCACGCTGAGGGAAGCACTTTACGAAGCTCTACATGCTGCTATCTGTTCTTTCCCAGCCGCTACCCCTTTGCATGAGCATCAAAACACTCGAAAGGCAATCCAAATATGGTCAACAGTTCAATTTGAAACCGCGGCTTCTCGTTCGCTTGCTACAAACCTGGTCTACCTACAAATCCTGCTCCTCCTTTCGATCGAGGCGGCCAATCGTGTTCCAGGCACTGCAAGAGGACAAACAGGAGTTTCACAATCGGTGTGGCTTGGTAGTGCTATTGGACTGGCGTATGAATTGAAGTTGCATGAGTATAAGCCGTCACTTTCGGACGACCCGGATTCCGATGAGAGACTTGGCAGGAGAATTTGGTGGAGTTTGGTGAATATAGACAGATGGCACGCAGCGAGCATGTCGACCCCTCTCCTGATTCCTGACAGCGCTGTCGTCATGATGCCAGAGGATCAATCTCTACTTGGCGACTCTCTCTACCATTTAACTCGTAAGGATATCTATCCATCTATGGAAACTTAAACTAATCGTTCAGGTCTTTCCGTTATTCTCGGCCACTGGTCCCCCATTGCAACAGCACCTGGAGATCTTCCATCTCTTGGTGTTCCCACCTTCACACTTCTTGGTACGGCCTTACGCGGAGAATTAGAGAGATGGCGCGAGGTGTTGCCCAGCACATTGTTTCCTCCAGCAAAGTCCCCTCTCGTCCATCTCTGCTACTGGTATCTACGCATTGTACTTGACCTCAACCAGGCTAACACGGAGCCCTCCAATCTCTTAACGCCGGCAATCCACATTGTCACACAGCTCACCCACAATTCAAGTCTCATAACTCCCTTGACCCACCATTCTACTGTCCTGGCAACGTTGACACTCATCAAGTTGACCGAATATGATAGCACGAGAGCCGAAGCAGAAGGTGGCTTGAAGAGCTTGATGGAAAATCGAATTGCTCCTTCAGCATGGGACTCCACAATTCGGGATATGATCTCCAATAGGAAGCAGGTAGCCATTGCAACGCTAGCAGGCACCGCCGAGAGTCAGCATGCTTCGACAGCTGCTCAGGGCTTGCAACATTTGGCCGAGCTCGCGACTGCTAATGAGGAAAGTCGGGATGTCTCCATGGGAGAGAGTAGAAGCGAAGGAGAGAAATTTGCGGCGAAATCGAGCGGCACACATAACCAACTCCACCAAGATCTTCGAGATACGGTGAAAAATGGCTATCTGAGACTTCTTACCGGAGAGTCGGGCCGTTAATCCCCCCCCGAACGCGGCACGCGAAAATGCGATATGGGTGCATTTGGGAGATTTCTATCGACTTGTTTTAGTATACCCCCTGATGTTGTATGAGTCTATTTGCGAGGGGAAAAAAAAGCCTGCCTGATTTTATGGGCTTTTTGCGCATCCAGCATGGCTGGCATATGGAGCACAGATGATTGACATTGGCGTTGGGAGTATGGAAATGCAGTCACAAGCAGCGCGATGCTGATATTGAGACTGCGTTTGAAGCATGAAAGCATTGAAGGGTGGGGGCGCATACCGACCTACTTTGTACCACTACAAAATTCATGAATGGGGAGCATAAAGAAGATTTAAAAATCAAGTCGTTTTCAACTATGGCAAGTCCTTGAAGGGGCAATTTCGATTCACAAGTCGTCCGTGCGAGCTGCCTGCACATGTTCAAGACACATGTAAAATACGAGCTGCAGTGCAGACTCGGCGCTTGCAATGTCCTGCACAGAAGCACACACGGAGGAACGAAACAGTCTAGATAGCTGTCATGGTAAACTACAACCTACTCTTCCCCTCTCCAGATCCTGCCCTCGTCAAAGAATACTTATAGTGCCAATCCTCCCTCCCCATATCCTCCCTTACCTTATAATTTTCCTCCGCCTCCTCCAAAATCCGCATGTCAACCTCCACAACACTCATCCCCTCCTCCTCCCCCATCTTGCCCAGAGCTCCCTTAAACGGTACTGCCACCTGGCTCAGTCCAGCATAACTCCCCTTGGTAGCCTTCCCCCTCGGGCCCCCAGCATTAGCAAACACAACCATACACGTATTCTCAAAGCACCTCGCCACCAGCGTAGTCTCAAGAAACAGCGCCTCGGAGCGAGGATTGTGTGCCAAACCGGCTGGCGTGCAATCTGAGAGGTTCCAGAATGTGGGAAGGATTATCATCTTTGCGCCTCCCGCGATGAGTTCGCGGAAAGCTTCTGGGAAGGCTAGGTCCCAACATATTAACATTCCTACTTTCCCCAAGGGCGTGTCGAAGGCCACGTGGGGTTCATGCTTTGAACTAATCAAGTGTGGGCGTTCAGGATGCCAGAGATTCTTCTTTTGGTACTGCCCCAAGATCTTGCCTTTGTTGGAGATGAACGATGCGACGTTGAGGAGAGAATCGCCGTGTTTTTCAACGATAGTTCCGGGGACGATGCAGATGTTTAGTTCGGCGGCTAGGGCGCAGTAGGAGTCGAGGTATTTCTGATATTCGGCGCAGAGGGGGATAAATTTTGGGTCGTCGGGCAGCCAGTTTGTGAGGTGGTATTCGGGGAGGACGGCGAGTTGACAGAACTGCGAAGCGGCTTCGCGGATGAAGGAGATGGCTTTCGCGTGGTTTGTTTCTATGGCTAGTGGCTGGATGGTTGTGAGCTTTGAGAGCTGGAGGTGTTGGAGACGAAGAGATGGATGTGAAGAGAGATACGAAAGACACGTTCAGCCGTTTCTCAGTCACTGGACTCAGAAGGGCTTGAGGTGGAGGGACCGATGTAGATACAGAGCAAGCCGATACTCGTCGACCAACAGATCGAAGCCAAGTCCTTATCTTCCATGTCCGACTGATAGATGGGGAAGATAAACATTCATTCATGTATCCCAAGCAGGGGGAAGGAATGGCTTAACCCTGAAGAAGATATGAACAGACACTTAGTGTACTCTTATATCAAGCACAACTTGGAATGCAATTCAGCGTCAATTAAAGCTTTCAAGGGTAAATAGGAGTTACTCTCTGTCCAAGGCTCCGATGCTTGATATAAGGTATAGCGCAGAGACAAAAGACAACGATCCCTGGTTCGAGGAAGACCACTGATTCAATCATGCATATGGAAAATGGTTCAGATGCAAGCTCAAAGTTGATAATGAAAATCAAGACGTACTTTTGGATATAGCTGTATGACAGCAATCTTGTAGATTGGCGCCATGGTGGATCCTCACCTGACGCTTGAAGAGCAGCTTAGAAGTGATGGTTATAAAAGTAAAACTCAATTGTCGAATATCATGCAAGCTTCGAGACTTGGTTTTCATGCATTGTGAAAAGGGCATTACAAAACGGGAAGCTCAAGTCGTCGGGATCAGGTGATGAAGAGTGCGGGGAGGCCGTGGCCGTAGATTTTCGAGGGGTGTGCGAAACAGCCCCACCATCCCAAAAGGGTCGAGGTGGGTCTTCAAAATGAAAATCCCCTGTACATAGCCTAGAAGATTTTGAGATAAATTGCGAGGTCATTAATTCGATACACCAAGCTCGACGTTGGATGGACTATCCCTTTCTTTTCCTAGACAGAAATCAAGTCCCAGGCAGACATCAAGTCTTCCAAGTGATTGCTGAGTGAGTGGCCACTGCTCACTGACACGTGCAAACGCAAAGAGATCGATGGGACCCTCAGCTAAATCTCTAATTGCCTGCATATTGCGCAGCGGTGACCAGTACCAGAATCATCTGATCCAAGATGTGAGATGGCTTTTAGTATACGATATCCAGGAGAGGCCACAGCTAGAGCCCTTACTTTGTGATCCTGTCCGCTGGTGGACGTATCTGAACAAAAACCGGTCGCGGCATTTTAGACCCACAAATGCGCTGCTGAAGGGACGTATCTTACGGTTGTCCCACTATGACTGGGGAATTCTGTACGTCTCACCAACATCAGCGCTTACGGTTTGCACCAGCCAATCAGAGCCCCCTCCCCGAAATCAATTTGTGATCTTGACAATACTCGACAAGTTTGACAGAGTACAGAAGGAAGCTGGAAACTATCGAATAATTGCAGCAAATTTGTGGCTGACCTCAGCCTCAAAACTCCCGATTGGGAGACTTACGACGCTCATTCTCAATTAGCCAGTTACACAAGAACAAGTCTCGCTCCAAGACGCCAAACTTTCAGCCCCTCAGCGAACGGCCGTGTCACAAGAAATTCGGCAACCCCGCTGCAAGATATCGGAAATGGTATCATGCTCTCATTATCAAAGTGCCTAGGTCGTACAAGAATGGTCTTACTCTCATGGCCATATTCATTTCATCATATACAACATGAAGAAAAGGTTTTAACGCCCTGAAATGCCCCAGTTA
>Ga0302325_10004523_pt1 | contig 32100 bp, 14 predicted proteins | sample Palsa_T0_2_FD_201948 | JGI IMG/M metagenome (GOLD analysis project Ga0302325, IMG submission 201948) | Peat permafrost microbial communities from Stordalen Mire near Abisko, Sweden - Palsa_T0_2 | ecosystem: Environmental > Terrestrial > Soil > Palsa > Peat permafrost | place: Sweden: Abisko... | reverse complement strand
GTGAACGGAGCCGAGTAAAGCTGAGATGCCGTCGTAGGCGTGGTTCCATCGGTGGTGTAATAGATCGCCGCCCCCGAAGTCGTATCCGCAATCGACACACTCAAGGTCGAAGTGAAACTCGTTCCGTTGGCAGGACTAAACGTCGGTGTCGCCGCCGGCGAGGGCGCGCCCTGGATCTGGTATGTGCCCACGACAATCGGGCTGTCCTGAAACCCGGTCGCCGAGGCAAAAGCGCGAATCGTAAGTGACGTCCCATTCACCACGATCGGAGAACTATAAACGCTGGAGGAGTGTGTGGGCGTGGATCCGTCCACTGTGTAGTAGATGGTTGCGCCCGTCGTCGCAGTGCTCAGCGATACGTTCTGTGCCGAAGTGTAAGTTCCAGGCAGCGGGTTGAACACCGGGTCGGCTGCCACCTGTGTCGTTCCGGAAGTGAACGTCCACGTCTTGATGTTCTGGATCGCCGTCGATCCTCCGGTACCGCCGGTGAAGCCAACGTAAGCAGTGTTTGCTCCAACCGTCGACGGAATGTTGACTGTAAACGCTTGGCTGAAGGTGTCATTCGTAACCGTGTCGGTAAGGTTAAGTGTCAGCGTTGTGCCGTTATAGACAAGTTGGGCAGAGATGGTGTCACCGCTCGCCAGCACAATCCCGGAAGAGGTGAGGTCCACCGACGGAGTCGTTGGATCTGCCCCATTGAGGAATACTCCCGTGGAATCGGTGCCCTCGCCGGCGTTGTTGTAAATGTCGAATTTGACTGCGACACTCTCAGCGATGCCCGCCGGGGTTCCAGTATTTGGATTCGGCCCGTAACCCAGCCCTCCACCGATTCCCCCAAGCGCAGTCGGGCCAACATCCTGGATGGTGAAAGTGAATCCATCGGCGACGGCACTGGAAAGCTGGAAGGTAAAGTTCGTGGTGAAAGCCTGAATATTCACCGGCGTGGTCCAGAAGGCGCTCCCAGCCTCACTTTGGCCGCCATCGGTAATCTGCAGGAAATTGCTGGTGCTGACCTTCGCCACACTGTTCAGTTGCAAACCGTTGGCATTGGGAAAGCCGCCGGCAAAATTGATGTTGCCGGATCCACCGGTTTGAATGACGTACGCTGCGCTCGCCACCGCACTCTGTGCAAACCCGGGAGCGACGGCCAGCGCTTTGAGCGTAGTGCTGGCACTCACGGAGATCGTCGAGCTGTAGACGGCAGACGAGGTGGTCGGACTAGAGCCGTCGGTGGTGTAGTGGATCACTGCCCCGGATGTAGCATCGGAGATGGTGACTGATTGCGTGGAAGTATAGGTGCCCGTGCCCGGCGAAAACGTGGGCGTTGCTGTTGCCGCTAATTGGATCGTATAGGTTGCGCTGCCCACGCTGCTGGCACTGAAGCCGGGCGCCTGCGCCAGCGCATTGATCGTAACCGAGCCGCTATCTACGCTAATGGGAGAGCTATAGACAGCAGACGAAGTCGTGGGCGTCGAGCCATCGATCGTGTAGTAGATCACGGCGCCGGCGGTGCCATCGCTCACCGTCACCTGTTGCGCCGAGGGGAAGGAGCCTCCGGCAGGAGAAAAGACCGGCGTCTGCGTGACCGATCCCGATTGAGAAGTAAACGTCCAGGAAAAGAGCTTCTGGCTTGAGGTTAAGCCTCCAGTGCCCCCGGTGAAACCGATATACGCGACATTGCTGCCGATGGTATTCGGAATATTGATGGGGAATGTGTGCGTAAACGTCTCGTTCACCACCACATCGGTGAGGGTCATGATCAGGTTGACCCCGTCATACGTGATGTGCGCGGAAATACTATCGCCGCTGTTCAGGAGAACCCCCGAAGAGGTCATGTCCACTGCTGGAGTAGTCGGGGACACGCCGTTCACGTAGAGTCCCGTCGAGTCTGTCCCCTCACCGTTGTTGTTATAGAAATCGAACTTGATGGCGACACTTTTGGCGATACCGCCCGTTGTTCCCGTGCTCGGGTTCGGTCCATATCCCAGGCTCCCCCCGTTCCCGCCAAGCGCCGTGGGACCAACGTTTTGTATCGTAAAGGTAAATCCGTCCGCTTGGGCATTCGAAAGTTGGAATGCGAAGTCAGTCGTAAAAGCCTGGATGTTGGTTGCCGTGTTATAGAAAGCGCTTCCTGCCTGGTTGACTACGCCTGTGGTCAACTGCAGACGGGTGTCGTCCCCATTGATGGCGCTTCCATTCAATGTCAGCCCGGCAACGCTCGCAAACCCACTGCCGTAGTTAATTTCTGTCCCGCTCGGCTGTATGGAGTAGGAAGCGGTCGCCTGGTTGCTATTTGTCAGCCCACTGTAAGTAGCGATCGCATTGATCACGGTGCTGCCGCTCACCGTGATCGGCCCCGTATATTTTGTCGAACTGGTCGTGGGTGTCGACCCATTCGTCGTGTAATAGATGACTGCTCCGGATGCGCTGTCTGAAATGCTCACCGACTGGGTGGTAGTGTAGGTTCCGCCCGCAGGAGAAAACTGCGGCATGGGCGTTTGCGTGCTGAAGTTATAAGTGGCGCTCGCCACCGCACTCTGCAAATACCCAATGGCGCTGGCGATCGCCTGTACCGTCACGTCTGTTGAGACTGGGAACGCACCCGTATACAAGGTCGACGACGCTGTCGGGGTCGACCCATCGGTAGTGTAGTAAATCGTGGCGCCGGTAATCGTATCGGTGATGGTCACTTGCTGCCCGGCGCCGTAGGTGCCGCCTGCCGGCGAAATCACAGGTGCCGGCGCTTGCTGCTGTGCATTCAAAAGGCCATAAACGTCTACCTGGCCACCCACCCCCACATAAACCTTTCCGTTGGTGACCACAGGAATCGTGAACTTGATCGCCGTTCCTGGATTGTCACGGCTCGAGTTCTGGTTGCTGTCATAGAGTTCCTGCGCTACGTTGGTAGCGTTGAATGCATAGAGAACCGAAGACCCATTGGATAGGTACAAATCGTTCATCAACGCCCAGACGATACCGTTCTGTGTGCCATTCGACGAGACCGTCGGCGAGGCTCCCGGAAATGTCGAGGATGCCGAGGATCGAGCTGTAGCCCTCGTAGCTAGAACGCCATTGGTGAGAGGAAACATCTTCAGCGAATCGTTTTCCGCCCACATATAAACATTCCCGTTCCAATAGGCCGGGGTGCTCCACAAACCTGAGTCCGATCCCAAAGCGCCGGTAATATCCTGCACCGCGTTGGTATTCGAGCCGGCATTCGTGCCGGCGTAGCCGTTCAGCTTGTCCCGGTTAAGCACCAGGATCCGGCCTTCCTTGCCCACCTGGATGAGAAGATGCGGATAGGTCCCCGGTTGATCCGGAAGCAGGAGAACACCGCCAGAGCCCTGATCGAGATCGGCGCCGGTCAACACAGCTTGATTAAAGTCGGTGAATGCATCACTGATGGCAAAGCCGCCACTCGACAAATCAAAGCGAAGAATGCTTTCACCATAATCCACGCTGTTGGTGAGAGGGGGATAGCTCGTCATGTCGCCGTTGCCGGTCGCAAGAAATGCCCTGCCGTTCGCGCTTACCGTGTCGATAGGCAATCCTTCGCCTGACATCCAGACACCGTCGCCATTTCCATTGGGAGAAGTACAAAACGACGCTGTCTGCTTGAGGGTGGTCTCGTTGTAGACCAGAACCCATCCGTGCCAGGGCCCATCATCGCCATGAGAACCAAAGCCAAGGTAGAGGTTCCCGTTGAAAAGATCGATCGCAGGACGGTTATGTTGCCATAAGGTGCTGAACGTGAGCGTCCCTCCGGAGCTCCCGTTGCCGTTGCCGGACACCGATGCCGAGATCGAGATCGGGCTGCCCGCTTGCTCATTCCCGGTCAGGATGTTGAGAGCATGCAGCCGTTGCACATAGTTGCCATTCTCTTTGCTCTTGGCGACGACAAACAGCGTATTCGTAGTGAGGTCGATGACCGGGGTCGAGCTGATGCCAATCTCCGGAGTAATATCGCCCGGGTTGCTTTGCACGTCTGTCGTGGGTACGGTCGTTGCTCCCGATGCCGCGCCATGAGCCGTGCTGATCATGCTGGCCTGCCACAACGGCCCGCTATTCGCTCCGCCGTTGGTGTCGGCGTCGAAAGCGTAAACAGAATCATGTTCCGTAGCCACGAAGAAGACGTTGTGGGTGGTGTTGTTGGGCAGCGTCAGATTACCAACGTAGAGCGGTTGCGCATATACCTGCCCATCCACCGTATGACTGAAGAGCTTGCCGAATGTGTTCGGGTTTACGTTAGCCGGAGTAAGGATCGTCTCTTGCGTGTTCTGTCCCTGGTGCATGTTGTCGTAGCGCCAGGTGAGTACATTGGGGCCCTGTGCACAGAGAGGTCCCGTTGCGGCCAGAAGCAAGAGACATGAGAGCAGGAGCCTGGTAAACGCCACAGGTACTGTTCGAATTGACCCGAAGGACAAATTGACCCGATTGAAACTACCTGGCCGAAAAATAGGACCCTCCTACCCCAAGTGGGTTATCGGGCCACGAAGTCCGGCGACGTCAGCGCTCGGCCAGGCCCACTCCACAATCCAAAAGCCTTCTTTGGGACTGAACTGCACGTGATCGTTTCCATCACGGAGTCTTGCAGTCCAGGGGATGAGGGATTTTAGGGGGGGAGCAGGGGGAGCAACACTTACAAAACGCGTAGGTTGAATATACAACATCCGAGCTGTTAGCGAGGAGATTAATCGAAGCGCCGGTTAAAAGTTAGCAGGCTTGAGTTTGCTTGATAGTGGGGCCGTCCGCGACATCCGTTCCCATCGTCTGGTAAACCCGCGAGACTTGGGTAAAACTTAATGAATGATGCGTCTAACTTTGCTGTTTGCACTGGGGGCCAACATTCTCTTAGGCGTGCTTCTGCTGCGCGGTACCGTCACCACGGTTGCGGCCGGGAGCGCGACTCCGGGCACCGAGTTTTCCGGAATGGTGTGGGAAAATAATGGGGACTGGCATCTGAATGGCAGCTCCGATACCCTCCGTCTGGGCGAGGCGATCCCGCCCGGCGGTCTCGTCACCGCAGGCGCACAAGCTTCGGCGCATTCGATCATAATTCTGCTGCCCGACGGCCAGCGGATGCTTTGCGAATGCTACGAAGCCAAAACATGCTCTCAGGGTTTCCGCGTTCCCGCGATCACTCCGCCGCCGAGCCCCGCGGTTTGGGACATGTTTGTAGGGGTGAGGAACGTTCTGTTGTTGCGGCCCCCAACCGCTCAGACAGCGTTCCCCATAACGGCAGGCCGCGCAGCGATGGCGGGTAACTTCGAGCTGGTGGCGCCCATCAGCCCGCAAGGCGAAGTATCGATCACTCCGGCGTTGCGCGTTCTGCCCGCAGGCCAATATTCACTGAGCGCCACCGGGGACGGACAACAAGCTACCGATGCAACCCGGCCCGTAATCCAACCGCTGGACTGGAAGCCTGGCCAACCCGTACAAGTGCGAGTAGGCCACCCGGGTCTCTACCGTATTCGCATATCGGATCAGGCCTTCGTGCCGCGAATCGCAATTGAGCTCCTGGCGGCCCCTCCGGCCTCCGTGGCTGCCGAATCTGCCGCCTTGAGACAAGTCCGCGAGACCATCCTGAACTGGAGCCACACTCACCCGGGTTGGGCCCTACATACCTTCTTGCGCGTCTATCTCGAATCCAGATCCACCCAATGACCCTCGTGATCGTAACCCCAAACATTACGAATACCACCGCCGCACCGGCCCGGTTCGCCGCAACTGATCCCAACCGGAATGTTTTTCAAAACTCCCACAAAATCGTCATCCTGAGAGCCTGTGACTTTTTCGATCTTTACGTGTTTTCTGCATGTCCAACCAGCTGTATTTCAAGCCCCCTGACAAAGCCGTCATCCTGAGCGAAGCGCTTCGCAGACCTGTCGCAAACAGAGGGCTTTATAGCGCGGAGTCGAAGGACCTCGGCGATGCTTAACCTACCCACGCTGTTCGGGCCTTTTCAACCACTGAAGCCCCCACCTGGCGGGCCCAAGTGCGTACCGCAGGAAGAATCCTGCTCTCGGGCTTCCGCGGTCGAAAAGCTCCGAACCGCATGGGTAAGATAAGAACTAATGCCGCCCCAAGTATTCCGCGACCTTGGCATCGATGGGTCGTGCCCGGCCAGCCTCAGCAGCCTCATCGATACGCAAAAATGCACTCTGCATATAGCGCACCACCAGCCACCGCAGAGGCTCTATCTCCCACGTAGGAGAGCATCTCTGGGCCAGCGGAAGACCTTCCAGTCCGCTCTTCCGATTCGTGATCAGACCTGCCAGCAACCGCCCCGCCAGATTACTGGTCGAGACACCCTGCCCCGTGTACCCCATAATTGAACCGATCCGCGAACCCGCGTCGTACCGCACCGCCGGCATCCAATCCCGAGGCATGCCCACCGGCCCACCCCAGGGATGGGTGAAACGAATGCCCTCGAGCGAAGGAAACCACTCCAACACCGACCGCTGGATCATCTTTATTGTGGCCTCATGCGTATCCTGTTCATCGGTGATCTTCGAACCAAAGGCATACGGCGCGCCACGGCTGCCAAAGAGAACGCGGCCATCCGAAGTCTTTGTGAGATACACGACTGTGTTGCGCGTGGAGGAGACGCTCTCTCCACCCTGCCAACCGATCTGCGACCATTGTGCGGCCGTCAATGGTTCGGTCAGCGAGATCAGCGAATAGACCGGCAGCAAAGCTCGATGCAACCGAGGCAACCGTGTCACATAAGCCTCTCCCGCAATCACGACTGCACGCTTTGCGCGCAGCTCTCCGCCGGGCGTGACCAAGCGTCCAGGCCCAAACCCGGTCACCGGCGTCTGTTCGTAAATGACACCGCCCCGCGCTTCCACCGCGCGCGCCAGACCACGCACCAGCCTTGCCGGATGCAGGCTCGCGCCGTCCTGCGTATACAGTGCACCGTGCACACCGGTCACGCGAATACGTTCCGCGGTTTCTTCCGCGCTGAGCAACCGGTAACGATCGCCAAGCCCCAACCGCTCATAGGCTTTATAACTCGAGCGGATGCCCGGTAGCTGATGCTGTCCGCGCGCCAGGGTCAGCACGCCGCCTTTATGGAACCGCGCATCGATGTTCTCTTGACCACAGACCCGGCCCACCTCGTCCACGGAAGCGCGCATCGCCAGCAGCAGGTTGCGCGCTGCTTCAGCACCGAAGCGTTTCTCCAGACCAGTGGCGGTTACAGAAAAATTCGGAGAACACCAACCGCCGTTGCGCCCCGAGGCGCCGAAGCCGGCAATCTCCTTCTCCACCACGGCAACCCGCAGCGCAGGCTCATGAAGCAGCAGGTAGTACGCCGTCCACAGCCCGGAGTAGCCGCTGCCAAGGATGGCCACATCCACTTCGGTAGACGAGGTGAGCGGCGGACGCGGCGTTAGAGCCTCGCCCGCATCCTCAAGCCAGAAACTGTAACTCCGATAGTCTCGCATCAGGAGACCGCATCACCCGGCCAACAGAAAACCAGCCAGCAGCGCACAAGCAATGCCGAGTCCTTCCCGCGGCGAGATCTTCTCCTGCAGGAAGAGCACGCTCAACACGATCGTGATCACCGGGTAAAGAGACGACATGGCAATCACCGTCGAAACCTTCCCCTTCTCAATCGCCGCAAAGAACGCCAGGAAACCCATGAAGTTGACGAAGCCGGCCGCGACCGACCAGCCAAATCCTTGGGGAGACCACGTGATGTGGAAGCGCTCCATGGCCAGCACCACAAGCCCAAAGGCCATGACCCCGGCTGCCTGAAAAATCAGCGTCTGCCGGGGCCGCGTATAACCTGAGGCCAGCTTGCTGAACACTCCCCATAACCCCCAGGCCAGCAGGGTCATGCATGCGTAGAGGATCCAGGGTTTCATCAATGGTGGCTCAAAGCCCAGACATAGGCAGAGAGTGCCTGCACCTGGTCAGGAGTCAGTTGAGCGCCCCCCATGGGCGGCATGGCGCTGCGATACTCCTTCGGTTGCATCACGCCCTCAGTGATGGTCTTGGCAATGCCGCTATAGCTGCCATCGCTCCACAACCACTTGGCATCGGTCAAATCGGGGCCGAGAGGAGTTCCTTTTGCGCTGGCGCCATGGCAGCCTGCGCACGACGCTCCACCCACTTCACCGTGGTAGATCCGATCGCCTAAGGCGACCATCTCTGATGTCGCTCCCGCCGGTGGAGTAAGGCCTGCATCGGGGTGAGTGCCCTCCGGCGGTTTGGCAGCGGCTTGAGCAATCTCGCCGGCGGAAGCCGAAGGACCAGGGCAGGGAGTCGGGTGACCCTCGAATCGAGCCCCACCCACATAAGCGACGCGGTAAATTCGCCCCTTGATGTCGTCCGAAATGTAGAGCGACCCATCGGGTCCGACGGCGAGCCCGCTGGGGCGATGCTGGGCCGCCTCCGGAGTCTTGACGGCTCCAGCGAAACCATCGGCAAATATCTCGCACGGACCAGACGCACGATCGCCATTCAGCGGTTGAAAGACAATGTTATAGCCGCTCTGGGGATAGGGTGCACGATCCCATGAACCGTGGAAGGCAATGAACACCCCCGCACGGTAGTGAGCCGGAAATTGCTTGTGGTCATAGAACACTGCGCCATTCGGCGCCCAATGCGCGGGGAAAGCCGCGACTGGAGCGACCTTGCTGGCGCAAACGCCCACCTTTTTGCCCCCGTCTCCGCCGTATTCCGGGGCCAACACCAGCTTACGTTGTACCTGGTCGTAGTAGCACTCAGGCCATCCATAGTCGCCGCCCTGCTTCAACAAAACTAATTCTTCCGCCGGCAGCGTGGCTTCTTCCTCAGGCTTATACAGGTCGGGCCAATTCGCATGCAGCTGGTCTCGTCCGTGTTGGGTAACGTATATCCGCTTGCTGGATGCGTCGACCGCAAAACCTTCACCGTTACGAATCCCGGTGGCGTAGCGGTCGGCGGGGGTAAACGGTTGGTTGGTCCTGTTCGCGTCATAGCGCCAGATGCCGCCCCGGGTCTCCAACTCCGTGCACGGATCGGCGCCCGGCGACTTGAGCGTTCGATTCTTCAACTGGCACGAGTTGGTTGCGGTGCCCACATCGACAATGATGGCCCCGTCGGCAATGATGGCAAACGGATGCATCGGATGATCGCCGCCCAGGGGCAATCCGGAAACCACGGTAGTGGCCGAACCCTGAGGTACGGTCGACCCCGCAGGCAGCGAATAGCTCACGATGCGATCGTTGACCTCTGCGTAGATCGCGCCCTTGTAGAGCGCAATGCCCGAGCCACCGGCCGCCCCGGTCTCGGCGGTTTCGCCAAAGCGCTGCGTTGTGATCGCCTTGCCTGTACCCGCGTCAGGCTGCAGCGCCACCAGGAACCCACCAGCGGGCGGCTTGTCGCCAGGAGGGTAGTAGTCGCCCGACCAGGTGTTGACGTAAACCACTCCACTCGGAGCCACCACCAGGTCACGGGCGTGGCCGATGTTGTCGGCGAATATCGTGGCGCAAAAGCCGGCGGGCAACGTTAGCCCGCTATCGGTCTCCGGGCAGACCATGCTTTTGGATTGGGCGCCGACTTTAGGTTGATCCGATATCCACGAGCTGCCAACACACAAAACGCCGAGACCGGCGACGGCAGGCAGCAGAACTCTGAACAGGCTGGAGAATCGCATGAGCACCCCCTACGAGATAAGTAGAGCAAAAGGCGAGGGCCCGTATTTCGGCTATGCGGCTTGAATCACAAACGGCCAAACTTCTTGACCGCGTCTTCAATGGATTTCGTGTTCTCGATAAACGCGTACATGCTGTGTTCTTTAAAGTCCAGTTGCTGTGACAATACCAGGACCTTGGGAGCTATCTCCCGGGGCACAACCACCACTCCATCGCTATCCGCGGCCACAATATCACCTGCATTGACTGTAACTCCGTCACACACCACCGGCACGCCTGTGCCTGCGACACGATAATGTCCGGCCGACGTAGCAGGGGTGATGCCGCGGGCATACACGGGGAAGCCGATCTTGCGCAGATAGGCAACGTCACGCACCGCTCCGTCGATCACAGCACCAGAAAATTCCCGCGCGGACATAGCCGTGCCCATCAGGCCGCCCATCCCGGCGATATCCACTCCATCCGGAATGGTCATCACATAGACCGAGTCTTTGCTGCCGTGGTCAATTGCCTGCAGCATGCCGCTCAGCGCGTTCGGATCGTGGTTTTCTTCCTTCACCATTTTCACCGTGACTGCATAGCCTGCGAACTTGGTGGTGAAAATGGGCTGCATGTGGTGCGTCATATACATGCGCTTTCCAGTGAGCTGCTCAATGGCGTCGGAGACTGAAGAGACCTCGACATGCCGGTATCCCGCCAGCATGGCTGCCGGATCGTTGGCATAGACCGATGCGTCGGGAAAGCTCTGGCCGTGCAACAGCAGGGCAATCAAAGTGCAGGGAATCGCCAGAGCCGCTGCCAAAAGGAATTTCTTACGGGACATCGGTTTCTCCTTCAACGTTTACCAGTCCAGAATGGCGCCGTCTGCTGCACGCGCAACCGAAGTAGCAAAGGTCTCCTGCTGGAACGGATGTTTCGCCGCCTCTGCTTCGTCGACTTCTATTCCCAGGCCAGGATCCTCCGTCTTGACCCAGTAGCCATTCTCCATTTTCAAGCCGTGCTTCACCACATCCCAACGCCACGGCACATCCGTAAGCATATCCTCCTGGATCAGGAAATTCGGCGTCGATAGGGCAAAGTGGAGCGCGGCAGCATTGGCAATCGGTCCCAGCGGATTGTGTGGCGCTACCCCCATGTAGTAGGTCTCCGCGCCCGCTGCTATCTTCTTCGCTTCCAGAAGTCCGCCGCAATGGCACAAATCCGGCTGCACAATGTGGCACGCTTGTTGCTCGAAGAGTTCCCGAAACTCGAAGCGAGAGACCAGGCGCTCCCCCGTCGCGATCGGCGCCCGGACCGCTTCCCGAACCTGTCTCATCGCTGGAATATTCTCCGGCGGAACCGGCTCTTCACAAAAGTATGGACTGAATTCCTCAATGGCGTGGATATATTGGATCGCCATAGCCGGCGAAGTACGGCCATGGAAATCGATCATGATGTCGATGTTGTCTCCGACTGCCAGCCGCAGTTTCTCAAACATGCTTGCGAATTGAAGTACATACTGCCTGCCCATGAGCGGCTCAGAATAGGGAACGAACACGACCTTGAGCGCCGTATAGCCACGCGCCACCACTTCATGGGCAAGATCAATGAGCGGCTGAGGATCGAACGTCTGGTAAACGGCCTTCATATCCCCACCCCCCAGGTGGGTATACATGCGGACCTTGTTCCGAACCTCGCCCCCGAGGAGTCGATACACCGGCACACCGAGCGACTTGCCGAAGATGTCCCAGCACGCCTGTTCGACGCCGCTGATCGCGCTCATACCGATCACGCCCATGCGGAAAAACGAATGCCGATAGAGCTTCTGGTAGATATGCTCGATGTTGCGAGGATCCTCTCCAATCAGCATCGGAGCGAAATCCTCGACCGCGCCGACTACCGCCCTGGTCTTCCACTCCAGCGATGCCTCACCCCAGCCAAACAGCCCCGCCTGGTCGGTGACCACCTTAACGAAGATCCAGTTCCGCATCTCCGCGTTGACGACCACCGTTCGTACATCCGTGATTTTCATAAGGAGTGGCTATGAAGAAGTGGAAACCGCAGATCTCTCCACTACGCTAACCCCGGATTTCCTTTGTCATCCCGAGAGGTTGTGACTTTTTTTGAGTTCGCGCAAAACGGGCTGCTTATCGACGTCGCCACCGCCCCGACGACCGCCCTGGCCCTTGGCAACGGTCCTCTCCTCTCAGCGACCCTCTCCTTTTTGTCATCCCGAGCGTACCCGGATTTCCTGCCTCACAGCTCTCACCGGGGCCACTTATGTGGTTCTCGCTAAAGAGAACCACATGCAGTTGACCGCAGTCGCAACTCTCGACAGGAAATCCGGGGAAGCCGAGGGATCTGCAGTTCCGCGGTCCTCTCCTGGAAACGTTTTTCTAGAGAGCGTAGCGGAGTGGAGAGATCTGCGGTTTCCATTTCGGCCTGTTGGGCAAGTACAGAGCCCTGCGTTAGTGAGCCTTTGCGACCGCATGCGTCGCTTTGGTATCGCCTTCCGGCAGCGCCCAGGCGAACAGCACACTTCCCGCACTGGTCAGCAGGTATTGACGACCATCAAGCTCATACGTAATGGGTGAACTGCCGATTTTCGCTCCCGCTCCAGCATGCCAAAGCGTCTTCCCGGTCGCGGTATCCAGGGCAAGAAAGTTCCCTGGAACGTCACCGGTAAACGTGAGTCCCGAGTCGGTGGTCAACACCCCAGAGCCCGGGCTTCCTTGCCCGATTTCATGCGACCAGCGAATCTTGCCCGTCTTATAGTCAATCGCTTCGATGAAGCCCTTGCCCCACAACCCATAGTCCGCGCCCGCCCAACCATAAGCGCCATCCGCCGGTTTGTGGAAATAAACGCTATAGGCATGATGAGCACTGACAATAAACAGGCCCGTCTTCGGGTCATAGCTGGGCGAACGGTAATTGGTCAGTCCAGCCTCGTCCGGGGCAATCAACACGCCGTCAGGCGACGGGTCCTTGACCGGGTCCGGAATCGGACGGCCTTCCTTGTCGACTTCCTTTGCCCAATTCACCGGCCCAAAAGGAACCGTCAGCAGGCTCTTGCCATTGGTGCGATCGAGAACGAAAAAGTAGCCATTGCGGGATGCCTGCATCAGCATCTTTCGCGGCTGTCCGTGGAAGGTTCCGTCGACTAGCACGGGTATTTCGACCGCATCCCAATCATGAGTGTCATGGGGTGAAGGCTGGAACGCCCACACCAGCTTGCCCGTGTCGGGATTGAGGGCAACAATGCTGCAGGTGTAAAGGTCATCCCCCGGTCGCGCAGAACCGTCCAGGACCGGTGTCGGATTACCGGTCCCCCAATAGATGAGGTTGAGGGTCGGATCGTAGGTCCCTGCCATCCAGGTCGTGCCACCCGTAGTGACGCCCGGACCCGGCGGGGGAGTGACATTCCATTTCCATTGAATCGCGCCCGTCTCCGGGTCCACCGAAGCCAGGAAGATGGGCAGGTTATCAATATCGCCGCCCACACCCACGATCACGTGGTTGCCCACAATGAACGGCGCCTCCGTTGCCCAGTAGCCCTTATTCACGTCCGCGAGCTCGATGATCCAGCGCACTTTGCCATCCTTGGCATTCAGAGAGACCAGGTGCGCGTCCGGGGAGACGAAGAATATCCAGTCCTTATACATGCCAACGCCGCGCTGGCCGATGTGGTCCCCTTTGTTCGGTGGATAGGTATAGTGCCACAGCATGTGACCGGAGCGAGCGTCGACAGCCCAAACATTGTCCGGCACGGTGAAGTACAAGACGCCGTCGACCAGGAGAGGAGTCGCTTTAATCTCCGCCGGCTGGCCGGTCTGAAAGGCCCAGGCGAGGCTTAAGTCCTTTACATTTTGCGGCGTAATCTGCGTCAGCTTGCTGTGGCGTTGCCCGGTGTAGTCGCCCTGGTAGCCGGGCCAGCTATCTGCCGGTGGATGCAGAAGCATCGCCGCATCCACGTTCTGGGCCTGAAGCGGCTGGGAAATCCCCGTCAAAACCACCGCGCTCAAGGCAAAAATCAATCCGTTCTTCAACAGCTTCATATGGGTTTGGAACCTCTAGCGCTAGCGCAGTGTCTGAATGTAAGCCATCAGGTTATGGATATCGGCATCGGTATACTTGGGGAAGAGCGCCACGTGCGCCTCCACCGGGGCATCGACCTTGACCTTGACGGCGCTCACCGGCCAGGACCGATACGTTCCCGCAGCATCCCGCAATCCCACCGTGAATTCATCCAGATACTCGAGGGTCCCGGCAACGGTCTCGCCAGAAGGCAGCGTGACGGTTGCCTTGTTCTTCACGTCCTTGGGGTACAGCATCCGTTCTTCCAACTCCAGGCCCTCATAGCGGCTGGCGATGCCTGCCAGATCCCCGGTAGGCGAATGGCAGGAGGCGCAACCGCCGGCGCCGTTGAAATAAGCCTTGCCGGCCTCAACGTTTCCCGTCTGAAGATCAGCCACATCCACACCTTTGCGCTTGCCGCTTTGCGACATGGCTTTGGTCTGTTGGGCATGAATGAAGGCGGCAAGTTGCGTGATCTGTTCCGGGGTAAGTTGAAAAGCCGGCATCCCCTTGTCAGGCCGTCCATGCAACACGACGTCCCCAATCTTGTCTCCGCCCACATCCGCTGACACCAGCTTCGACCGGGTGAGGTCCGGACCGGTCTCGCCACCGCCGGCGTCGCGGCCGTGACAGAAAGCGCAATTCTGCTGGAAGACGGAGCCGCCGGCCGCAGCCAGCTCAGAATTATGAGCGGACGTAGTATCGCCCCCGTGGGTGGGTCCCGCGTTTTGCGTGGTTGCCGGCGCCTGGCCGGTCGCGGCATAAATGTGCAATTGCCTGCCCTGGTATGCGGCTAGACCGGCGATCGCCGCCAGAAATGCCAAGTCCCGAAACTTCTTCATTCTTCTGTTACCGCCTTTAGTCTTACCAACTTTAGGATCATCGGGCTGCGGCCGGCTTGGCGTGAGACGTTGTGCTTCCCTCGGTCATCCCCAACGACCACTTAATCGCTTCGAAGTACATCTTCTTTATATCCGGATCTTCCCAAGCCTCTTCGGTATGCCCCAGGGTGGAATAGAAAACCCTCCCTTTACCGTACATCTTGCTCCACGCCACAGGAAAATCGTGGTCTGTCCGATGGATGCGCGGGTTGTTCTCATAGTTCAGCTTGCTGGAGTCCAGGCTGAGCAGCACGTTCACCTTGTCGCGAGACCAACTCTTAGGCTGATAGATTTCATCGTATTTCACGAATGCCTTGGGAAAATGGCGGACAGCAGGGAAGTCGGGGTCTTCATTGAGAATCGGCGCGTTGAAGGTCATCCACGGATGCTGATCAAACCAGCCGCCAATCATCTCGCCGTACTCCGGCCAGTTGTAGTTCGTGTCCAAAGCCGCGTGAATGCCCACAAAGCCCTTGCCATCTTCCTTGATAAACGACATGAAATCCTGCTTCTGGCTGTCGTCCATGTCCAGTTCGCCGGTAGTGCTGGCAAAGATGACCGCGTCGAAATAAGTCAGATTCTTGGTATTCCGCTTCAAATCCTTCTTGGTGAGCAACTCGGTGTCGGTCCGAAACATGGTGTCCCAAAGACCGCTTTCCTTGCCCATGTCGTAGATAGCGGCCATCGCAGCAGAGACGGAGTCGTGTTCGAACCCCTTGGTCTGACCGACCACCAGAACGTGCTTGAGGTGAATCTGCTTGGCCTGCGGTGGAGGGGGCGGCATATCGCTCGCTTGCTGTGCTTCCACGAGGCCCCCCGGAACCAGCAGCTGAGGACTGAGAAAAGCCAGGGAAAGGAAGAGAAACATCCGAAGAAGGCGCACCTAGACTCCTTGCAAACTTTGAAAAACCTGGACGACGCCGGTCTCAGCGCGGCCTCAGCTACTTTTTCACTCGGAGAGAAGTTTATTGGGGATTGCCCGGAGACGCAATTCCTTGCCGGATCGACGCAATCAAACCGGCGCGGATTTGACCGCAGGGTCAGAAAACACGGCGAGAGCGCCCGGCGGACCCTCGGGTAATCAGTGCCGAACTCCGTCGGCGGAAAGTCATCATTACAAGGGTCGTCATTATTAGGAGACAGAACCCCGCCCACATGGCACTACTCGAGGCTTGAGTCTCTGTCACCTCCGTCGTTCCATATCGGTGGCGACGGGCATAATGATCCCCGGCGGTTCGACCGTCCGGACTTTTTAGCGGTCAGACGGCTTCTCGCCACACCACTATATGAGCTAGCAAAGCAAAAATACGCTTTTTGGTATTGCCGTCGGAAATGCCAAGTCGAGCAGCATCCGGGAAAACCCGTTAAGAGCATATCTCTCAGCTAATTACGATCTGACTGAAAGATAGGTACAACTTTGGTACCAAAGTTGCACATACCTCGCACTGACAAGCCGTCTTTGACCCCGTCCGTCAACGCCAGCACGCGTTCGCTCCATAGGGCTCCCAACCTTAGAAAGTTTTGGAGGCGTTGCATGAGGTTCTCTCGCTTTTTTCCAACTTCAATCGTCCTTTGTTGCTTGGTAGTATCGAACGCATTTGCCCAACAAGGTTCGGCGGTGACCGGTAGCCTCAACGGGTCCGTCATAGACTCGGCCGGTGCACTCGTTTCGGGCGCGACTATAACCGTGACCGGTCCCCAGGGCGTGCGGTCGACCAAATCGGATGCGCTCGGCAGGTATGGCCTCGACAACCTGGTCCCAGGTTTCTACGACGTCACTGCGGAGGCGACTGGCTTTAAGAAGACCGAGTCGAAACACGACGAGGTGGTCGTTAACGTTTCCTCCTCCCTTACCCTGAAGCTCGCGGTCGGCAGTACCGCAGAGCTGGTTGAGGTGAACGCGGAGGCCATCCCGATCAACACCGAGTCAAACGCGATCGATGCGAACTTGACGGACACTTTCTACAACAGCATCCCCATGGCGCGGAACGTATCCAGCATTTTCTACGCAGCACCTGGAGTCGTGACCGGTCTGGCAAGCAGCTCGGCGCAGGTCCCTGGCGTCGGCAGCACCGGTGGCCCCGGAGCCTCGAATCCTTCCATCGGCGGCGCTACCGGCCTTGAGAATCTGTACGTCGTGGATGGCGTAACCATCACCGATCAAGCCTTCGGCAGCCTTGGTACCTTTAATCGCTACCACGGCGCTCTGGGCAGCGGCGTCAATCTGGCTTTCATTAAGGAAGTCGATGTCAAGGGCGGTGGCTTCGAGCCACAGTACGGTAAAGCCCAGGGCGGCATCGTGCAGATCGTGACCAAGTCAGGCTCCAACACTTTGCACGGCGCGGTCGCGGCTTACTTCGGTCCTGGCAAATGGTTTGCCAATCGTTATCAGTATTATCAGTTCGGTTACCTGCAAACGACACCGGGATCGACGTTCAGTAATCCCCAATACGACGCTACCGCCGAATTGGGAGGCTATATCCCCCATCTGCAGAACAGGATGTTCTTCTTTGGCTCGATGAATCCTGGCTTGACCCAGTACATTAACGAGGCAAATCCTAATGCCGGCCTCTTTTCGCACGGCACCTATGCCTATAGCACGACGGTTTTCAACTGGGCGGGCAAGCTTACTTACAAAATGGGTGATTCGAGCCAGATCGAGGGCTCAAGCTTCGGCGATCCTTCGCGCCACAACCAGGTGCCCAATACACTCTCGACAAGCAACGCCCCTTCAGTCACCAGCGCATACAACTACGGCTCCAGGGATTCGGTGCTGCGTTTGAATTCGGCCTTCGGGCCGACCTTTTTGATGACGACCTCGTATACCTACAACCACAATCACTTCAGCGAAATAGCTTCAGAGAATTTCTACCAGATACAGGATTACAGCGGCACGACCGCGAATCTTCCGACTCCGGTCCCGATTTCAACCACCGGTTTTGGCGCCTATGAACCTTCGATCAACAACACCTACAGTCTTTCCATCGGGGCGCAGAAGATTGCCCACTTCCATGGCGAGCACACATTTTCGTTCGGTTACACCTACGATCACACCAACTTCCTCGATCAGCCCAGCCGATCTGGACCTCTGTTCTCGATTCCAGATAGCAATGCGAACGGTGTGTCGCTGGCGTCGCTGTACAGCAACATTCCCGCAAAAGCGCCCGGGTCCCTTACCAACGCGCTGTTCCAGTTGGCGCCTGCAAACAGCAATGATTACACCGATAACACTTGCACCAAGTGCGCAATCTACCGCGGCGAGCGAGTGTATCTGTCCGAGACTCGCGGTACCTATGTGGGCCTTAATGTTAAGGCACAAGGCATTTATCACACCGCCTACTTAAACGACACCTGGCAGGTTAACCGCTACATCAGCCTGCTCGGCGGGGTCCGCTGGGAGCAGCAACGTACCTCGGGCGATCTAATCAGCTATGTGTTCACCGGAAACTGGTCGCCTCGCATCGGTGTTTCCATCGATCCCTTCGGCGATCGCAAAACGAAAGCGTTTTTCAACTATGGCACCTACGTCTGGGCGATGCCCCTGGACGCCGCCATTCGGCAGCTCGGCAACGAGCAGGATGACACCAGCTACGCCTTTGTTCCAGCAACCGATTCTGCAGGGAACATGTTGCTTGGCTCGAATGGTGGGCCAATCCCCGTTCTCGATAATGCCCACGTGCTCAATGGGCTTCCTCGCAGGACAATCAACGGTGTCGTCGGAAACTTCGCTGGCCCGAGTTTCGTCTCCTCCACCGGTGAAGGCATTCTTCCGACCACTAAGTCTGAGTATGAGAAGGAGTACTTGATCGGTGTTGAACGTGAAATCAGGCCGGGCCTGGTAGTGAAGGCCCGCTACACCGATCGCCGCCTTGGACGCATTATTGAAGATATCGGTTCTCAATCTCCCGAAGGGTCGACCATTGTGCCGAACTACTACGGTGGCATTGCAAACCCCAAGGCCTCAACAGACCTTACCGTCAACGAGGCGGAAATCACTTACACTCCAGCGCAATACAACGCTGCCAACCCGCCGGGCTCCACGACTTACACTCCTCCAGTTCCAGGTTGCACGGCGACGAATGACACAGTTAGCGCAATCGGCGGCTTGTTTACCAATGCGCTGAATCAGCCGGTGGGCGGTGCATGCTTCACCAACCTTTCGACCGCCGATGCTCCTCCGCCAGACGGCAAGCCGGACGGTTTTGTCAACCCAAGCCGCCACTACGAGGCTCTGGAACTCGAGGCCGACAAGCGCTTCAGCAATCACTGGATGGCTGTCCTCAACTACCGGTTCGCAAACCTCTGGGGCAACTACGAAGGGGCCTACCGCAACGATAACGGTCAATCTGACCCTGGCATCAGCTCGCTTTTTGATTTCACCGCAGGCGCGTTAGGCCTGCTGGGAGACCAGTTCAAACCCGGCTACCTGAACACCGACCGGCGTAATGTGGGCAATATGTATGTGAGTTATAACGTCGGCTCTGGCAATAGTTTCCTTGACCACTTCCACGGCCTGACGGGTGGCCTCGGCTTTCGCGGACAATCGGGCAACCCTCTCAGCAGATTCGGAGATCATCCGGTTTATCTGAATCAGGGCGAAGTTCCGGTAGGTGGCCGTGGAACCGCGGGCCGCTTGCCGTCAACTGTCCAACTCGATCTGCATACCGATTACCCCGTCAGCATCAAGGAGAAGTACGCCGTGAAGTTGGCATTCGACGCCTTCAACGTGACGAATAGCCAGTTCACCACGGGCAAGGTTCAATTCTTGCAGCAAGCCGCACCCGGGGTGGGCGTGGCGCCGGCAGTCGACCTGGATTATGGAAGACCATCATCCTTCCAGGGTCCCTTCTATGCCCGAGGCAGTATCCGCTTCGAGTTCTAAAGTACTGGCACCGAAACCAGCGGAGGAGAGCGCAGTCGCTCTCCTCCGCTATTCCGTTGTAAGGAGAAGTTCTTTGGGTCTGCTGTACCGCCTTAAGCCGTCTGTTGCTGTAGTGCTTTGCCTCTTGGGTCTCTGGGGGACTAGTCCCCATCGTGCCAATGCCAAGGTTTCCGCACGCGATCTTCCTCCCCAATACCGGCACTGGCTGAATGAGGAAGTTACTTACATCATCTCTACCGACGAAAAGAAGGAATTCCTCCTCCTCAAAAGCGACGATGAGCGGGACCACTTTATCCAAAATTTTTGGAATCTGCGCAATCCGGATCCGCACTCCGATAGCAATAGCTATCGCGAAGAGCATTACCGCCGGCTCGCCTATGCGAACCAGATGTTCGGCCATCCGATGCTGGGCGATGGATGGCAAACGGACCAGGGCCAGATCTACATCACCCTCGGTGCGCCTAAGCAAAAGGCAGATTATCAGACCGGGCAGAACGTCAAGCCCATGCAGATCTGGTTCTATCAATCCGACACGCCTGTGCTTCCGTCCTTCTTTTATATCCTCTTCTACAAGCGCAGCCCCACCGACGAATACACAATCTACTCGCCTTATCAGGATGGCCCAGTGCGCTTGGTCACCACCCTCGAAAACATGAATGACCAGAAGAAGAGCATCGAAATCATTCGTAAATCGATGGGCGACGAAATTGCGCGCACTACCCTCTCGCTGATCCCAAACGAGCCAGTGAATCTCGCAGAATACAGCCCCAGCCTGGCCTCCGATGTCATGTTGAGCAACATCAGGGGGTTGGCCGACAACCCGATCACCCTGGAGAAGATGAACGAACGAAGGATGAACGAGCAGGTCACTACGCGTTTGCTCGTCGGGGCCGAGCAGACGGAGTTGCAGACCGCCGTCTTTCGTGGGCAGGACCATCGAAGCACAGTTCACTATTTGCTTCGCTTTCGCGAGCCGGAAGCCACGCTCATTGGAGCCGTCGGCAAAGATCAAACAGGCTACAGGTTGATGCTTGAAACCACAGTGGTCACTGCTGCCGGCAAGCCCGTGTATCGCGATCAATCGGGTTTAAACGAGGTCTTGAGCGCCGAGCAGGCAGAAGGCGCGCGGCATCAGTTCTTCGCTGCCGCAGGCAGACTGCCGCTTGTGCCTGGAAAATACAAGCTTCTGGTCACCCTGACAAATCAGCTCAACCATGCGGCGTACCGGCAGCAGCAGGACATAGCTGTTCCGGAGCCGAGCGGCATCGGCCTGGAACTGAGTAGCCTGGTGGCGTTCTCATCTACCCCACCGGTCTCTGATGAAGAAGGTCACCTTCCGTTTGATGTTTCCGGTATTCGCTTTGACCCGATCGGTATTGGAAGCGCGACGATTCGCCAGGGAGAACCCCTCCGGATTTTCACCCAGGTCTGGAGCGATCTTCCCGGAAACGGGGCGCGCGCGGGACGGAAGCTCAATTTCCGCTACTCCTATGGCAGCCTGTCCAGCGGAAACATGGAAACGGAGGTCGATGCCGTTGACGAAGAAGCCTTCGATACGAGCGGTTCCCTGCTAACGGGTAAGAAACTTGCGACCGATCACCTATTGCCCGGCAATTACAGGTTGGTGGTCTCGGCAGTGGAAGAAGGTGGCGACCGCCACGCGTATGCCTCACTCAATTTTCAGGTACAGCCCGCAAACATGCCCGTGGGTCTTTGGACCGCGCATGACCCTGGACTGGTTCGGCTCGCGGGTTATGGGCAGGACGACTATAAGAGGGGACTGAGCGCGGCGGCGCTAGGCAATTCGGCGGAGGCTGCGAAGTGGTTCGGGCTTGCGGTCAATGCGGCGCCGCCCTATGAGCAAGGGCTGCCGCGGCTGGTCGGTTTGCTTTCTCAACAACAAAAGTATGCCGAGCTGGCGCAGCTGGGACAGCGCTTTGCCAAGTCGCGGATGCTCGATGAGAAGACGGTCGTTCTGCTAGCCCGGGGAATTGCGCAATCAGGGGACATCCACCTGGCGACAGAGGTCCTCGAAGGTGCGCTAAGTTGGCAGGCCCCGACTGCCGACATGTACTCCACGCTCGCAGGGTTCTATCGAGCGTCGGGCGACAACGCGCATGCGACCCAACTCGAGCAGCGCGCTAAGACGTTCTGAAGAGGGGCAAATTTCACACGGCTTCCCCATAGATCGAAAAGCTGCTCCTAATCACGCACGAGGTGCAAGGGGCCATTAGTTGCTTGCGGGGGTCGGGCTCTGCCGCGCCAGTGCGGTATCACGCTGCTTCTCTGTGGCTACTGCGGCAGGTGCATTGCCGGCGAGCCTGTAGGCGGAGGCCAAGGCACTATACATGGCTGCATTCGGTGTACCCGCATCGACAGCCTGCTTCAGATAACCGACCGCGGTCTGAGGCTGCTGTTGAGCCAGGGCGCATAGGCCACGCCGATATAAGTTGACTACCGAATCCGCTGAGCTGGTGTAGGAGGGTACGGTAAGGTTCCACGGCGGTTGACGGTCTCCCCCGGCCAAACGGAAATTAATTGCCTGGGAAGTGTTCTCGTTAGTATCCGGGTCACTGACGTGGATTACTAGCCGATAATTACCGGGATGCAGATCAGTGGTGGGAATATCGGTTCCCATCAGCAGATTGCCCTGGAGATCGAAGCGGGAACGGTCCACCGTCTGTGTTTGCTCCTTCTTTGTACCTACGCCAAGCTGACCGATCAAATAAGAAACCTGCAAATTTTTTCCCTTCAAGGAGACCGGGGAACCAGGCTCCTCCCAGAGCTGGTAAATCACCCTGACCGGGTCGCCGCCAGTGAGCGCGATGTTATCCGCTCCCGCCACCGGGATTTTTACGCCGGAAAAGCTGAATGGCTGATTCTGCGCAAAATCGCGCTGGGGCGTTGACAGCGACGAGAACACGACCTGGCTCATTCCCAGGGTGTGGTCGAACGCCGGCACCAGGAGGCCTCGGGTTTGTGCAAAGCTTTGTTTGGTCACCAGATTCGTGATGTCGACACGGAGCTGGTATTTGCCGGGAACGGCTGCCAAACGGCCACCAACCGCCAGAGATCGGGATCTCAACCGATCCACTTGATCGGAAGTGAGATATTCCTGCAACTTCTGGGTATCGGAGTAAATCAACTTGCCCTCCGAAGTCAGGAGCTCCGATTCCACTGAGAGCGAATAATAGACACGCTGGCTCGAGTCTTTTCCCAGAACGAAATCACTGGGATTCAGCACCCGCAGCAGATAGTGGATACTGGCCTGGTCAGCGCCATCCCTGGTTGCCATCGCAGAAAGATCGCTAAAATCCTGCCCCAAAAGAACTCGATGGGTCACGCCCTCCAGCAGCGCGCGCCTCCGCGCCAATAGATCTCTGTTCTCCGGCAAATTGCGATAATCGCGGATCTTGTTGAGCACGGCATCCGATTCCAGGGTAGGAGTTCCATTTGTGTTGTCTACCGGCTCATTGGGAAAAATGGATAGGGTCAGGTTGGCAACCTCATTACCAAGGTCGGTCTTGATAATTTTCAATGCCGCCTTGGGATCATTGATCGCATTGGTGCTGTCGATCAGTGCGTCCGGGCCGTCCTGGTAGGGAGAGTAGATCTTGAAGTCCTCGGCGTTGCTCTGCTTGTAGAAGAGGACGGAGAAATAGGGAGCCAAGGCGCTTGCCGGATCCTGATAGAACCAGGTCTCGATAGCTTTCAATTCTCTGGCATTCGGATACGCTCTCTTCTGCTGCGGAGGGCCCAGAGTGATGTAGACCATGCCCCGGTCTGTGCTCCACCCATCTGCTGCTGCAGCCGAGCCAAAGTGGGCATTGGCGTATTCCAGTCGCCGGTAGTGTTCTTCCCGAAAGGTATTGCTGGGGGAGTTGGGATCCGGATTACGAATCGCCCAGAAAGTTTCGATAAAGTGGTCGCGGTCCTGGTCGGTTGCCAGGCCCAGAAAAATAGCCTTTTCCTGGTTCGTGATCAGGTAGTTGACCTCCTGATCCAGCCAGTGTTCGTACCTGGGGGGCAGCTGTGGATGCTTGGCTGCCGTCGCCGCCGGAGGGGAGAGCAAGAGCCCGAAAACGATAGCAACCAGAACGCCGGTTGCGTACAAGGAACGCTTTAACAATTTCGCCTCATTTGCTGCGGTTTTCGGCTGTCATCATCGCCTCACCACGCATTTCCAGTTTAATTGACGGTCTCCCGGTACGCACAAAAAGCAAAAGGGAGAGGGATGTTTCCATCCCCCTCCCGGTTATGTGCAGAACCCCCGGATCAGAACTCAAACCGTATCGACCCGCGCCCATAGAACGCGCGCTGGAACGATACCGGTTTCAGATAATCCACGTCCGGAACGCCGTAGCTGAGAGCGACGTTCTGGTCGACGGCGGTCAGCGAACGAGAGTTGGTCACGTTGAAGGTATCAAAGGTGAACTTGACCTTGTACCGCTCGCCCAACTGCAGCGGGTAGTCGGCGTGAAGATCGAGTTGATAGTTGGAAGGCTCGGTGCCAACGCTTCCACGGCCGCCGATAGGAACTTCGCCGGCGTCGGTATATACAGGATGCGCGCCGAGTTCGCTGATCGGTTGCCCAGAAGCACCGCGCAGGCCAATGCCGCCGGTGAAGCGCTTCATGAACCCGTTGGGAATGGTGTAGGAACCATAAAGATTGCCTACCTGTCTACGATCCGTGTTCAGGTAACCCTCTTGGAACTGCTGACCGAGAAGACCGAGAACACCATTCGTGAAATCAAACAGTGAACTGATACTGGGGTCAGATTGCCCGTTGTCGTTGCGGTAGAGACCCTCGTAGTTGCCGTAGAGCTTGGCCCAACGGTAGTTCATCCGCAGCAGGAAGTTGTGGCTAAAGTTCTTGTTTGCTTCGAACTCCAGCGCTTGGTAGTGACGGTATGGATTGGAAAAGCCGTCCGGCTTTCCGTCCGGTGTGGGATCAGCAGCCGTCAGAACGTTGTAACCGCAGGCGCCACCAACGACTTGGCCGAGGGTATTCTTCTGCAGGCCGTAGTTGGCGATGTTGGAACCCGGGGTGTAATTTCCGAACGCGGGGCAGTTGGCCGGTAGCGCAGCTCCTTGGGCGTAGGCTTGTTCTTGCTCGTTGATGAAATAGTCAGTTTTCGAGCTGAGGTTGCCCACGACAAACTGCTGCGCAACAAAGCCGGCGAGAGCACCCTCCGGCGAGGCACCGGAAGTATCTTCAATGATGCGAAGCAACCGGCGGTCCATGTAGCGAGCACTCAGGACGAACCCCTTGTATTGACGCTCCAAACCTCCGACATACTCCTCTTCGAGGTTCATCTTCGTATTGTGCGCAATGAAGATGGGCGACGCGCCGCCGCTGGCGGAAACGTTTCCACCCTGCTGGCCGGCAGCGGGGTCTCCGCTAATCAGGTGGGCCGCGTCGAGAACAGGCACCACGGTGCCATAGGGGCCGATTACGACATTGTTGTTGGCATCGGCTTCTGGCTTCCAATTGGCTTGGTAGACGTCCAATTCATTCGACAGGTCGCGCAATGCGCCATCCTGCGGGAACGACTGGGTATAGCGCCCCCAATTGAAGAACACCTTGGACTTACGATCGCCGAAGGGATCAATATTGATGCCCAGACGGGGAGACCAGTTGTCGTTGAAGACGTAGGACTGGGTCACCGCGTTGAGTTGTTCCTCGTCCCACCGGATGCCAAGGTTGAAGGTGACAAACCGGTTCAACGCGTAATTGTCGTTACCGTAGATGGCGTGATAAGCGGAACTGGTCTCAGCGGTCGGATTGCTGAAGATGCCGCGGTTCTGCTGGAGATACACCTGGGTGCCATTGTAGTAAGGGCAGTCGCTGGGTGCACAGTCAATCAATCCAGTGGTCGGATTAGCGGCCGCGGGGAGCAGGTTAAATGCCGCATTGGCTGAGGCGCCTACGAGCGCGGGGTTGCTGGTTATTCCGGCGACATTAACCCCGGAAATATTGGTGCTCGGGAAGGGGAATTGGCCGCCCGGGTAGGCTTTTTGTAATTTGTAGATGGAGTGAGAGAACCCCCAACCAGCGGAAAGCGTGTGTTGGCCATGGAAATTAACGGTCTTTTCAGTGTCGATACCAAAGCCGTAGTCGTGGGTGACAGGATTCTGTATAAACTGGACGCCCTGCGCAAAGTACGCAGCGGCCTGGCGAAGACCCGTGAAGTCCTCGATGAAGTTGACGTTGTCCAGCGGGGTCTCAGTAAAATCACTCCTTTTGGCCGAGGCCGACATATCCAGCTGCCAGGTGGGAGAAAGCGAACTGGTCGCGTGGATAGTCTCGCTGCGCGTGCCGTAGTTCCAGCGACTAAAAGTGGCATTGCCGCCGATATTCAGCTGGGGAAAGAAAGGAAACGTGTCTTCATTCGCAACGCCATATCCGGCGTTGGTCTTAGATGGATCGGCAAAGGCAGACGCGTCCAGACTGGTAGCCTCATTCAACTTGAAGGTTACCTTCGCTGCCCAGCTGTTTACCGTCGTCTTGTTAGTAAAAGGACCGTTGGAAAAATAAGGAGACACGGACGGTGACTCCCAGAAAACCTTGTTGAGGGCCGGGTTGTAGGCGCCATAGAAAAACAGTTTGTCTTTCAGGTTCACGCCGGGAACGTAGCCACCGATTTCCGCGGAAGCGTCGTATTGCGGCTCCGATGCGATATGACCACGCACATTTACGCGTTGGAAATAGTTGTCCGCATACCGTTGGCCTGAGCTGAAAGCATCGGGAGCGAAAAAGGCTGCGAGCGCGCCGTGATACGCGGTGCCGCCGGATTTAGTGACAATCTGCACGATGCCGCCATCGCCCTTGCCGTACTTGGGTTCGAAGGCTCCGGTCTTCACTTGCACTTCTTGGACGAACGTAAGGTTGAGGCCGGTGCCCAAAGAACCATACACGGGGCTCCACACACCCAAGCCGCCGTAACCGCCATCGGTGATGTTTACACCGTCGGCGATGTATTGGTTTTCCAGGCCGGTTGCGCCACCAATCGCGGGATTAGCCGTACCGCTCCCACCAGAATTGGCAACTCCGGGCGCGGTGTAAAACAAACTGCCTACATTTCGCGCGACCGGCACTTCGCTGTAGAAGGAACTGGTGAGGTTTGAGCTAAGCGCTGTCGAGCCGGTATCAATACTCGTCGCGGTGGCATCCACCTGCACGGTCTGCGCGACCGCTCCTGCCTGCAATACCAGACTTACGCTGTTGATGCGATTGATTTCGGCGGTGATTGCCTTCGCAACCGTCTTGCTGAAGCCTTCGCGTTCCACGCTGATCGTGTACGGTCCGGGGGTCAGCCCGGTCGCCTCCCAGTGACCCGCGCTGTCCGTGCTCACCGTTCGCGTGTCGGAATTGCCTGTAACCGTAACCGACGCGCCTGGCACGACCGCGCCACTGCTGTCGGTCACGACACCCTGTAGGCCGCCCTTGGTCCCCGATAACTCCTGCGCTGCGATGCGGTTAGGCAGGCATGCCGTCATCGCGAATGCCAGGAGGATGAGCAAAACACTCATCTTGGAAATGCCACTGTTACTTCTTGAACTTGTCACGCGATCTCCTTAGAAAATGCTCCACGGGCGACTTGGCCGGGATGGAAGGTTTGGTTGTTGCGGCTTGCCCCGAAGATGTTCGGAAGGCGGTCACTAGCCCGGTATGACATCTCGCTGGAAAAACACTAGATCCAAGGGGTCCACAATGGTTCGCCCCGCCATAACCTAGTCCCAAGAGCTCATGCCACCTGACACTCTCGTAAGCAATTGGGTTGCCTAAGTAACACAAAGGTGGAGTGCGTCTGGAAAATTTCGCTAAGGCGCATCGAATCAGTAAATTAATCTTTCTGCAGGAACCCGGCTTGGCCCAGCCGGAGTCCCGGATATTCCATAAACCATAGGCTGTAGTCCGCTAGTCCGCTTTTTCGTACAACTTTCATACTATGCAGATGTGCGTTCGGCGGTTTACGTGCTAACCAGGGCCCTGGCGCTATCCGCGCGGAAATTCGGGTAGTCCGGTCCTCTCCTCTGAGGGGAGCAATCAAATCCTGGGGAGACGAAAAACCTCACAGGTCTCGCAACTCGCATCCGGTGTCACCGGTCAATCTCCTTGGGTCTTTCAGACCCTCTCCAGAACGTCCCTTTATGGAAATCCGTAGGACGCACCCGAGAGTCGTCCGAATTGTAAGAGATTTCACCCGCCAAATCGTCCAATTCATCTGGGTCTAACCGGAGAGATAGGTCATCGATGTCTCTCCATTGAATACCTATTGCGTCTCCGCCCGCTCTCCTCACCCAGCGCAGCCTTCTTATTGTTAATAAAATCGCAACCCTTTTGACTACCTCACAACCTCCACAAACTTTGGAGATCTGCTTGCGATCTATTGAGAAGCAACGCGGTCAAGGATCAGAGATTCCGCCAGGTACCGTGGGGCCGGATTAAGTGGTCGGTATGAAATCGGGTGAAGTGGTTATTGCTCCCTGCCATCTTCTTGGTGAACATAACGAAATTGGCAGGCGGCTCGTTGTCAACCGATGAGCGAGTTCTGCGGGCGAGAGTAGCGTCATCGTTCAAACGCTTTCCGGACTCACATCTAGTTCGCCGGGAAGTCAGCTGCTTTACGCCATAAATCAAGTGTCCTTTTAGCGCGGATCCACCCTCTAGCCGTTTCGGGCGATCGCCCGATCAGCTGAGTATCCGTCGCACGACCAGTTCTTTCAAGACGCACGCAGATCTTGCCAGTTGTTCGCGCACTTAAACCAGAAACGAGGAACCAAATGCTGAATCCTCCACGGTTTCTTATGGATGCCACAACGGCAATTACGGACAGTCACGGCTACATGCAGGAAACAACTTATCGGCAGTCAATTCGGAGGCTAGTGGCCATGGAAGCGATAAAAATGACGGTGGAAGGAATGATCCGGCGTGAGGTGCGCAAGCTCTGCCTCCTGGGTACAATCCTCGTGCTGTGTGTGATGTGCCAGAACTCAGCCTTCGCCCAGAGCGCGACAACTGGGAGTATCAATGGCACGGTCGTGGACACGAGCGGCGCCGTGGTGCCGGGCGCAATCGTAACCATTACGGATTTAGCCACCAGGGATCAGCGTGTACTCACCTCCAATGCGGAAGGCCGCTTCACCGTCCCGTTCCTGAAGCCGGACAATTTTGAAGTTTCGGCAACGGCTCAGGGGCTGCAGTCGACCAAAACAACAGTGCAGGTTTTGACCAGCCAGCAGTCAGCCGTCAATCTGACACTCACGCCCAACGCAACCACGCAGACCGTGGAGGTCAACGCGAACAACGCACAATTGATCGATACCCAGACGTCAAATACCACAACCACCTTTACCACCGAGCAATTCCAGAACCTGCCGTCGCCGGGCGGCGACATTACCACCATTGCGTATACCGTCCCCGGAGTGGTCGTCGGCGCCGGCACGCAGGGCTTCGGTTCTATCGTCTCCGACGGGCTTCCCGGGCTCTCGAACCTGGTCGTCATCAACGGCGCCGACTACTCCATTTCCCTCTACAACATCGCGAATTCCGGTTCCTCCAACCTGACGCTCGGCCAGCAGGAGATTGCCCAGGCAGCCGTGGTGCAAAACGGCTACAGCGTCCAATATGGTCGCCAGGCCGGCATCATCGAAACCTACGCTACCAAAGCCGGGGCCAATCGGCTCCACGGTTTGGCACAATGGGACTACAACAGCGCCGGCCTGAACGCGAACGACTTCTTTAATAATCAGGCAGGTATTCCCCGTTCCAAGGCTGTGTCCAATCAATACGCCGCACAGATCGGCGGCCCCATCAAGCGCGACAAACTCTTCTTTTTCGCAGACACGGAAGGGATTCGCTATGTTCAGCCCAGCGCCGGTTTTGTCAATCTTCCATCGAAGGCAATGCAAGCCAGCATTCTAGCCAATCCCAATCTTTCCGCCGCCAGCAAAGCTTTATATGGCGCCATGTTTGCAGGGACGAATACATCCCGGGCGTGGTCCGGATCGACTCCCGTCGTCACCGGCCCCGGGTCCCAGCAGGATGCTTCGGGTGCCTACGGCTGCGGAAGCCTCGCCGGAACTCCTGACTATGCAACCGGGGGAACCTTAGGTACGAACGTCACCGAAAGCTGCATCAATTCAGCTTTCGTGAACGCCACCGCACTCAACCGGGAGTGGCTGGCGGCAGGACGTCTCGATTGGAATGTCAGCGACAAGCACAGAATTTTTTTCCGCGTAACTGTTGACCATGGCGAACAGCCTTCTTTCGTCAGCCTAATCAATTCTTCCTGGGACGCGGTCAGCATCCAGCCGAATTACACTGGCCAGCTCAACGACATTTATAGTTTCAGTCCGACACTGACCAATCAATTGATCGCATCCTCTCTTTACACTGCCGGGGTCTTCGGACCCGCAGATCTAAATGCCGCGCTTGCAGCCTCGCCTACAGAATTCAATCAGAGCAACGACGGGGGAACCAATTCGCTCGCCGGTGTCGGACAGGCGTCCTTTTCCGCGAATGCAACCGATTTGGGAGCGGTGTGGGACGATTTCCCCCAAGGCACAAACACGTCGCAATACCAGATCGTCGACAGCCTTTCCTGGACAAAAGGGAGCCATAACCTCAGGGTCGGCGCCGACTTCAAGAGGTATAACTTCACCGACATCAGCCTGCAGACAGCCGCATACGGCGGTTTTTATACCTTCGGTAGCATTGCGGATGAGGCCGGGGCTTCCCTGCCTGGAAACAGCGGTTCCAACTTTATCCAGGGCTTTCCGCGATTTGCCAACATTCACAACGCCGTTTATAACCTGGGAATTTATGCTCAGGACGAATGGCGGGCGACCCCGAACCTGGCCCTCGACTTCGGGATCCGTGTCGATCGCAACGGCAATCCCATTTGTCACGATGGTTGTTATTCGCAATACCTTGGAGGATTTCCTGACTCTTCGGCGACTTTGGATACTCCCTACAACGCCACCCTCTCCGCCGGGCATGACAGCTTCGCCCCGGCGATTGAACGAGCCATCGTGCAACCGCGTGCGGGATTCAATTTAGACATTCGCGGCGACGGGAAAACGGTCGTGCGAGGCGGAGTCGGATTGTTTTCCGACAGTTTTCCGGGCCTGGTTCTCGAGCAAACCTTCCTCTCTTTTCCCAACCGGTATTTTGCAGCCGTGAATTCGGGAACGGTAGCGCAAGGGACAGGCAGTGCACAAGCGGTTGCGGCGGGTTCGGCCAACGCTGTGCTGGACGGATTCTCCCAAGGAGCTACATACAATCAGATTTCGGCGGCCCTCGCGGCGCAGAATATACCGTTCGCACCGCCGAATTACGTGACCACCCCGAACACCTTCAAGAGCGCGCGATATCTGGAATTCAGCTTGCAACTCCAGCGCCAGATCACCCCATCCGACGCTTTGGTTCTTTCCTATGCGGGCAATCATGGTTACAACCTGTTCATCGCCAACAACCACCTGAATCAGAATGTCGGCACCTCTCTCTATGGAGGTTACGGAAACGGAACCTTTGATGACGTTCCCCTCGCATCGCCGGATCCGCGTTTCGCGCAGGTGCAAAGCTTCACCAACAATGCAATCTCCAACTACGGCGGCGTTTCTGTGCAATACAAGCATTTCGACCGGCGAGGTCTTACCACCAACGTTTCGTACACGTACTCTCATTCGCTCGATGACATCTCCAACGGAGGCAACTCACAGCTTCCTTACAACGGCAACACGTCCATTGGTTTTCAGATCACGCCGGACCGGCCATCCCGCTTGATGTATTCAAACTCCGACTACGACATCCGTAACAACTTCCTGCTGGATCTCGTCTATATGGAGCCCTACCGCTTCAGCAATAAATTCGTATCTGCGGCGGCCGCGGGATGGATTGTGGGCAGCAAGGCATACTGGCGTTCCGGACAACCCTTTAGCGTAGTGAATGTCAATGCAGAGAGCGCCCTGGGGGCTAATGGGACGGGGGGAGCCGCCTTCGTGCTTGCCCAGGTACTGAATAACAATTTCAACCACAAATGTAACTCTTACTCCAGTCCGTGCTTCCAGGGGGCCGGCATCTTCAATGGCCAAGGCTTAACGGTTGACTCTAATTCCGGCAATATCGTGCCGGTTGGGCCTGGCCCCTCCCCGCAAACCAACTATGGCAACGTTCCACGGAATGCGTTCTACGGACCGCATTATGCAGACGTCGACCTGAATGTGTACAAAGATGTCTTCAAACGTGAGTCGATGACGTTCCAGATCGGCGCGCAGGCCTACAACGCATTGAACCACGTGAACTTTGCGGCACCGCAAAACAATGCGTCGAATCTGAGTACCCTGGGCCATATAGCGTCGGATGTGAATGCACCCACCAGCCCCTATGGATCAAGTCAGGAGCCGACGGTCGCTGGCCGTGTACTCGTGGTGCAGGGACGCTTCCTCTTTTAGAACGAGGGGCGCGCAAAACGGGCGATCGGCGTCACGGGCTGCGGAAAGCGCTTGCGCGAGGGGCTACGGCTTTTGCCGTGCGTTCGTGCAAAGAGTTGTTCCGTAGCCTGCTAAGCCATTGGATGCTGAGTTGTGGTTTTGTATCAGGGCACGACTTTAGTCGGGCCGTAAAGGCCCAAAA
>Ga0302325_10004522_pt1 | contig 32107 bp, 24 predicted proteins | sample Palsa_T0_2_FD_201948 | JGI IMG/M metagenome (GOLD analysis project Ga0302325, IMG submission 201948) | Peat permafrost microbial communities from Stordalen Mire near Abisko, Sweden - Palsa_T0_2 | ecosystem: Environmental > Terrestrial > Soil > Palsa > Peat permafrost | place: Sweden: Abisko... | reverse complement strand
GCCTTCCGGGGTGCCCCGGAGCGGCGCATAGCTATAGGCTCTGTTTCGGCTTGGCAAGGCGTTGGCGACCCGAACGGCCCCGTGGCGCGCGACTCAGGGCCCAAAGTCCCCGCGGGTCGGCTCCTATCGCCGTCGGCCCGAAGAACTCTACTTTGCATGGGGTTGTTTTGCACAAAAATGGCCCGCCCACCCCTTCCAAAGGCCTTTCAAGGAAGGGAGCCTTGGGCGGGACGAACTTGTGACACCGTAGCGCCAGCCGCCCGCCCGCCCAACCCACCGCCTCACGCGCTGGCGCGCTCGCTGCGGCGGGCGTTTAGCTCGATCGGCCGGTCCGGGATCCTGATGCGGAAGGTGGCGCCGATGGTTCCCTCCACCAGGTCGATCTCGCCGCCATGGGCGCGCACCAGCTCGGCGGCGATGGCGAGGCCGAGGCCGGAGCCGCCGGTGCGGGTCGAGCCCTGGAACGCCTCGAACAGGTGCGCCCGCGCCCGCTCCGAGAAGCCCGGACCGGTGTCGGACACCTCGATGACGGTGACTGCCCCCTCGCGCCGCCCGGAAATGCGGATCTGATCGCGGGCCGGGTCGTTGGGCGCCCGCGTCTCCAGTGCCTGGCGCGCATTGCGGGCGAGGTTGACCAGCACGCGCAGCAGCTGCTCGCGGTCGGCATCGACGGTCAGGCCGCGCTCCACCGCCGTGATCCATCCGATCGACGAATCCGGGGCGAGGCCGATGGTGTCGCGCACCTCGTCCACCAGGTCGCCCAGCGCGACGGTGCGGCGGTCCGGCGCCGGCTCCTGGGCGCGGCCATAGGACAGGGTCGACTGGCAGAAGTCGATGGCGCGCTCCAGCGCCTGCATCAGCTTGGGGGCGAAGCGCTGCACTTGCGGGTCGGGGAGCTTCACCAGGCGGTCGGAGAACAGCTGGGCCGAGGCCAGCAGGTTGCGCAAATCGTGATTGATCTTCGATACCGCGAGCCCGAGCGCCGCCAGACGGGTCTTCTGCTGCAGCATCGAGGCGAGATCGCTCTGCATGGCGGCCAGCTCGCGCTCGGCGATGCCGATCTCGTCGTGGCGCCGGCTGGCGGCGATGATGCGCGCCGGATTTTCCGGGTCGGCGCGGAATGCCATCATGTTCGCGGTGATGCGGTGGAGCGGGCGCACGAACATGTAGTGCAGGGCGAAGTACACCAGCGCCGCGCTGATCGCCGAGATCAGCAGCGAGATCAGGAGCACGTTGCGGGAATACCGCCACATCGCATGGCGCAACGGGGCTTCGTCGATCACGATCTCGACGAACTCGCCCCCCATCGGCGCCGGCCCGATGGCGCGGATGATGTCCTTGTCCTTGTCGAACAACAGGGTGCGGAACGCCTCGGTGATGGCCATCCAGGCGCCCATGTCGCGGACGTCGACCTCCTGCTGCACCTCGCCGGGCAGGTTGGACGTGGCGAGCAGGCGGCGCGTCTGGCCCATCTTCATCGCCACCGCCCGGGCGCCGATGCTGTCGAGGATCTGCTTGGCGAGGCTTTCCGGCACCATGCCGCTCGGCGCCGCATCGAGCACGAGGGCGGCCGTATGGGCGGCTGCGAGGCGGTCATCGAGCCAAGCCAGGCGGAAATTCGCGATCGAAGGCACATAGATCAACACTTCCGCCAGCATGACGAAAACGACAGTCAGGACCAGGAGCTTGCCCGAAAGGCCGAAACGGATGCGCGGCTCCGGCGCAGCCGCGTCGGCCGAAGGGTCGAGATCGGTTTGGGTTTGCAACAGCTTGCCTCACCTCCGGCGGGCGCGAGGCCGTGCCTCACGGCGCCCCCGAATCTGCTATGTCGACGGATATTCCATCGCAGCGCGCTTGTTAACCTAGCCAAAAGCAGAGCAGGGCACTGCGGCCTGCATGCGGTGCGACCCAACCGGATGACTCTCATCCGTTCGGCCAAGTCGCCCCACCACTTCAACAAGTTACCGGGGTCGACTCGCCCCCGACATGGTCCGCCATCAGGGAACCGGATGTCGAGAGATCAGACCACGGGTCGTTTCTATACTATAACCCGGCGGCAGTACACTTTTGCGGCCGAGCGGAACGGGCCTGCCCAGCAAGAGGTCTGGGTCGTGACGACACCGATACAATGCCAAGACAATGGTCTCCATGATGGTCCGCATTGACGCGACAAATGCCCTCCCGTATAAGCCGCGGCAATTGCGCGGCGCCGGCCCCGGCCTGTGTTTCACCCGGGCGGCGCCGCGTTTTCTCACCGTTTTGTTCATCCGGCGGCAAGCTGTTAGGATGCAGAGAGGAAAGCCGTGAAGCGGACCTATCAACCCAGCAAGCTGGTGCGCAAGCGCCGGCATGGCTTCCGGACCCGCATGGCCACCAAGGGCGGACGCCGCGTGCTCAATGCGCGCCGGGCCCGTGGCCGCAAGCGGCTCAGTGCGTGACCGGACGTGGCGCCGGCTTCCAAGGGTCGGTGCAATGGAACGGCTGAAGCGTCGCCCAGATTTTCTCGCGGCCGCCGGCGGCGCCAAGGCGTCGACGGCTGGCTTCGTGCTGCAGGAGCGCCCGCGCGGCGACGGCGGTCCGGCCCGGATCGGCTTCACCGTATCGAAGAAGGTGGGCGGGGCGGTCGAGCGCAACCGGGTACGCCGGCAACTGCGTGAAATCGTGCGGCTATCGGCCGCGCGGAAGCTGCGCGGCGGCAGCGACTATGTGGTGGTTGGACGGCGCGCGGCGCTGCAAATGTCGTTTTCGCGGCTGTCCGAGGATTTCGCCGGCGCGCTGTCGCGCCTAGATAAGGTGCGGAGGCCGGCCGATCGGACCGAGGGCAGGGCCCCAGAAAGAGCGCGGCTTGCGCCAGCCGGCGACCAGAGCACCTCATGAACGACCAGAAAAACACCATCCTGGCTATCGTGCTGTCCGCGATCGTATTGATCGGATGGCAATATTTCGTCGGGATGCCGCAAATGGAGCGGCAGCGCCAGGACGCGCTGCTCAAGCAGCAGCAGGCGCAGCAGGCCCAGCCGCCGCAGGCGGCGCCGAGCGCGGTCCCGCCTGCGCCCCAGGCCGCGGCGCCCCGGCCGCCGGGCCAAGCCGACGTAACGACGCCGGCGGAGCAGAAAAGCCGCGAAGCGGCGCTCGCCGCGAGCGAGCGCATTCCGATCGAGACGCCCTCGATCAAGGGCTCGATCGCCCTCAAGGGCGGACGCATCGATGACATTTCGCTGGCCCGGTATCACGAGACGGTCGATCCGAACTCGCCGGCGATCGTGCTGCTGTCGCCAGCCGGCAGCCCGCACCCGTTCTATGCCGAATTCGGCTGGGTCGGCGGCGCCGGCGCCGACGTGAAAGCGCCGGGACCCGACACGGTGTGGCAGCGCGAGGGGGCGGGACCGCTGGCGCCCGGACAGCCGATCACGCTCGCCTATGACAACGGCGAGGGATTGAAGTTCCGCCGCATCATCGCGGTCGACGACAAGTACCTGTTCACCCTGAAGGACGAGGTGATCAACAGCGCCGCCACGCCGGTGACGCTTTATCCCTATGCGCGGATCTCGCGCTACGGCGCGCCGCAGACGCAAAGCTACTACATCCTGCACGAGGGCATGATCGGCGTCATGGGCGACCAGGGCCTGCAGGAGGTCACCTACAAGTCGATCAACGACAAGAAGAACCTCGTCTTCAAGGCCACCGATGCCTGGATGGGCATCACCGACAAATACTGGGCCGCGACCCTGCTGCCGGACACCGATGCCCAGGTCCAAGCGCACTTTTCCGCCGGCGAGACCGGCGGGGTGAAGAGCTACCAGACCGACTATCTGCTCGACGCGCTGACCGTCGCGCCGGGCACGACCGGAACCGCGGACGCCCGCCTGTTCGCCGGGGCCAAGGAGGTCGGGGTGGTCGGGATCAATTTCCCGCTCGTCGGCATCGGCGGCTACAACCAGCAGCTCGGCCTCAACCACTTCGATCTGCTCATCGATTGGGGCTGGTTCTATTTCATCACCAAGCCGATGTTCCTGGCGCTCGACTTTTTCTTCAAGCTGGTGGGCAATTTCGGCGTTGCGATCCTGCTGGTGACGGTGCTGGTCAAGACGCTGTTCTTCCCGCTCGCCAACAAGTCCTATGCCTCGATGGCGAAGATGAAAGCGGTGCAGCCGCAGATGCAGGCGCTGCGCGAGCGCTATCCCGACGACAAGGTCAAGCAGCAGCAGGAGCTGATGGAGCTCTACAAGCGCGAGAAGATCAATCCGGTCGCCGGCTGCCTGCCCATCGCGATCCAGATCCCGGTGTTCTTCTCGCTCTACAAGGTGCTGTTCATCACCATCGAGATGCGCCACGCGCCGTTCTTCGGCTGGATCAAGGACCTGTCCGCGCCCGATCCCACCAACGTCTTCAATCTGTTCGGGCTGATCCCCTTCGACCCCACGCAGGTACCGGTGATCGGGCATTTCCTGTGGATCGGCGCATGGCCGCTGGTGATGGGCATCACCATGTGGTTCCAGATGAAGCTCAATCCGGCGCCGCCCGATCCGGCGCAGAAGATGATCTTCTCTTGGATGCCGGTGATCTTCACCTTCATGCTGGCATCGTTCTCCTCGGGCCTCGTGATTTATTGGGCCTGGAACAACACGCTTTCGGTGATCCAGCAATCCGTCATCATGCGGCGCAACGGCGCCAAGATCGAATTGTGGGACAATCTCAGGGATGTGTGGCGCGGCATCACCGGCCTGTTCAAAAAGAAGACCAAGACAGGCGCGAGCGGTCCCGCGTGATGTCGCAGGCCGCACCGCTGACGCCCGCGCCCGGCTTCACCAACAGCGAAATCGGGGCCGGCCGCCGGCTGTTTGCCGGCGAATGGCGCTTCGCCGCGGCGGCCGCGACGCCGGCCTCGCTGCCGGTGATGAAGGGATTCGAGTTCGCCTTCGCCGGCCGCTCCAACGTGGGCAAATCCAGCCTGATCAACGCGCTCACCAGCCGCAACGGGCTGGCGCGCACCTCGAACACGCCGGGCCGCACCCAGGAGCTGATCTTCTTTGCCGCCGACGACCGCGTGACGCTGGTCGACATGCCAGGCTACGGCTATGCCGCTGCGCCCAAGGCCAAGGTCGCCGCCTGGACCGAGCTGATCCACACCTATCTCAAGGGGCGCGCCAACCTGTTGCGGGTCTATGTGCTGGTCGATGCCCGCCGCGGCCTCGGCCCCACCGACGATCCCCTGCTCGCATCCCTCGACGAAGCCGCGGTGAGCTATCAGATCGTGCTCACCAAGGCCGACGAGGTAAAGCCGCAGGCCCTGGCGGCATGCGCGGCCGCGGCGCAAGAGGCGCTCGCCAAGCACCCCGCCGCGTTTCCCGAGGTACTCGCCACTTCGGCGGGCACCGGCGCCGGCATCCCCGAGCTGCGCGCCGCCGTCGCCCGCCTGCTCGCGGAGCAGCGGGCGTAGGCCAACGTCGTCATTCCGGGGCGCGCATCTTCCTTCGCGCGAACCCGGAATCCAGGCTGCGATGCGAGGGCGCGGGGCCGTCTGGATTCCGGGTTCGTCGCTTGCGCGACGCCCCGGAATGACAAGGATAAATGATCGCAGCTTGCCCGGAGACGACCCCATGATCCCGACCTTGCTCGTCCTCGCCTCGCTGATGGGAGCGGCCGGCGTCGTGCTCGCCGCGGCGGCGGCTCATGCCGCCCCGGGTGCCGGGCTCGACAGCGCGGCCTATCTCCTGCTGTTCCACGCCGTGGCCGTGCTCGGGGCCGCCGGTCTCGCCCAGCAAGGCCTGCTGTGGCCGCCGGCGGCGACGGCGGCGATGGCGGGTTTCGTGCTCGGGGGCACGCTGTTCGCCGCCGACGTGTCGATGCGGGCCTTCGCCGGCCACCGGCTGTTTCCGATGGCGGCGCCGGCGGGCGGCACCCTTCTCATCATCGCCTGGCTGGTCCTGGCCTTGGCAGCGATTGTCATAATCGTCCGCGTGCGCTGAGACCTCTTTCCCGTGGGCCGCATGAACTGTAAATAGCGCGGGCTCGTTCGGCCCGCCGGAAACCGATCCATGACCATGTCGACCATGTCGCCGTTTGACATCGCCCGCGTCCTTTCGGAAGCGCTGCCGCACATGCAGCAATACGACGACGAGATCGTCGTGGTGAAATACGGCGGCCATGCCATGGGCGAGGAGGGCGCGGCGCGCAGCTTCGCGCGCGACATCGTTCTGTTGGAGCAGACCGCGATCAATCCGGTGGTGGTGCATGGCGGCGGTCCGCAGATCGGCGAAATGCTCAAGCGGCTCGGCATCAAATCCGAATTCGCCGGCGGGCTCCGCGTCACCGACGCCGAGACCATCGAGATCGTCGAGATGGTGCTCGCCGGCTCCATCAACAAGCAGATCGTCGGCTTCATCAACGAGGCCGGCGGCAAGGCGGTCGGCCTGTGCGGCAAGGACGGCAACATGGTGACCGCCCGCAAGGTCAACCGCACCGTGGTCGATCCCGGCTCGCACATCGAGAAGATCGTCGACCTCGGCTATGTCGGCGAGCCCGACAAGGTCGACGTGACCGTGCTCACCCAGATCCTCGGCCGCGAGCTGATCCCAGTGCTGGCGCCGGTCGCGGCGGCGGCCGGCGGCGGCACCTACAACGTCAACGCGGATACGTTCGCGGGCGCCATCGCCGGCGCGCTGAAGGCGAAGCGGCTGCTGCTGCTCACCGACGTTCCGGGCGTGCTCGACAAGTCGAAGCATCTCATCAAGCAGCTGTCGATGGACGACGCCCGCCGGCTGATCGCCGACGGCACCATCTCCGGCGGCATGATCCCGAAAGTGGAGACCTGCATCTATGCCCTCGAGGCCGGCGTCGAAGGCGTGGTCATACTCGACGGCAAGGTCGAGCACGCGGTGCTGCTGGAATTGCTCACCGATCTCGGCGCCGGCACGCTGGTCAAGCGGTGAACGGCGGGGCTGAAGCGGCGGGACCCCGGATGAAAGAGCGGAGATTTGCAATTCCCTATCGGCGAAATCCGCTCTAATCTCCGGGTTCCTTAGCGGGTGAAAAACCTCATGCCCCCTGTCTCAGCCTTGCGTCCTGCAGGCCTCGCTGCGATCTCACGGCGCGGCTTCGGCGCCTCTGCCGCCGCCTTCATGCTCGCCGGTCCCCGCCTCGCGGCCGCGGCGACGGAGGTCGACCTCCAGCTCGTGCTCGCGGTCGACGCCTCCGGCAGCGTGAGCCAGCGCCGCTTCGAATTGCAGAAGCAGGGCTATGCCGCGGCGTTCCGCAATCCGCGCGTGCTCAAGGCGATCTCGTCGCTGATGACCCAGTCGATCGCCGTCACCATGCTGCAGTGGACCGGCCCGCGCATGCAGGTTCATGTGGTGCCGTGGACCCAGGTGAAGGACGCGGCCACCGCGGAAGATTTCGCCGCCGCCATCGAACGCGTGCCGCGGCAGTTGTTCGGCGGCGGCACCTCGATCAGCGGCGCCATCGATTATTCGCGCCTCCTCCTGCTGCAGAGCCCGTTCACCTCGAGCCGCCGCGTCATCGACATCTCCGGCGACGGCGCCAACAATATCGGCCGCCCCGTGACCTTCGCCCGCGACGAAGCCGTGCGCGACGGCATCACCATCAACGGCCTGCCGATCCTCGCCGTCGAGCCCGATCTCGACACCTACTATTTCGAAAACGTCATCGGCGGCCCCGGGGCGGTCATGATCCCCGCGGAGAACTATGAGAGCTTCGCCGACGCCATTCTCAAGAAGCTGATCACCGAGATCGCGGCCAACGATGCCCGCGCGGTCAAGACCTCGATGCCGTGATCTTTCGCGTGGTGCGCAATAAAAACAGGGAGACGCCGTCATGTATCCAGCACGCTCGATGCTCGGCTTCGCGGTCGCGGCCGTGCTCGCAGTCGCCGCGGGCGCGGTCTATTCGCAGGCGGGCGAGCCGATCAATTCGCTGCCCAATCCGTACCGCTCGATCACCGATTGGGCCAAGATGCCGGCCGGGCGGAGCTGGGGCTCGACGGCGGGCGTCGGTATCGATCGCGACGGGTCGAGCGTGTGGGTCGCCGAACGCTGCGGCGCCTTCGCCCCGCCGTCGAGCATGAAGCCGGGCGTACCGTTCGCCTGCGACGGCTCCAGCCTCGATCCGATTCTCAAATTCGACCCCTCGGGCAAGCTCATGAAGGCGTTCGGCGCCGGACTGTTCGTGCTGCCCCACGGCCTGCATGTGGACCCCGACGGAAACATCTGGGTGACCGACGGCGTCGGAAAGGACGGCAAGGGCCACCAGGCCATCAAGTTCAGCCCGGAGGGCAAGGTGCTGATGCGGCTCGGCAAGGCGGGCGTCGCCGGCAACGGCCTCGACGAGTTCAACGCGCCGTCCGCGGTCTACGTCGCCCCCGACGGCGACATCTTCGTCGCCGATGGCCATGGCGGCAACTCCAATGCCCGGATCGTGAAGTTCGACAAGAATGGCAAGTTCATCAAGACGTGGGGACAAAAAGGGTCGGGGCCCCTCGACTTCGACATTCCCCATGCCCTCGCCATGGACTCGCGCGGCCGCCTGTTCGTCGCCGACCGCAACAACAACCGTATCCAGATCTACGACCAGGACGGCAAGCTTCTCGATTCGTGGTCGCAGTTCAGCCGTCCCAGCGGCATCGCCATCGACAAGAACGACAAGATCTACGTGGTCGATTCGGAATCCGGTTCGGTCAACAAGGCTCATGGCGCCTGGAAGCGCGGCATGCGCATCGGCAGCGCCGTCGACGGTTCCGTGACCGCCTTCATTCCCGACCCCGACGAGAACGCCACCACGACCAGCGCCGCCGAAGGCGTCGCAGTCGACTCCATGGGCAACATCTACGGCGCCGAAGTCGGCCCGAAGCGGCTGATGCGTTACGTGAAGAATTAGCGCGGCATCGCCCCGCCTGCGGCGCCCCGACACTCCGTCCGGTGCAAGATATGCTGAAAGTATTCTGCGCCCGGTCGATGCATGTCGCCGTCAAGACGCTGGCGGATGCATTCGCCGGCCGCACAGGCGAGACCGCCGACATCGTGTTCGAGCCGATGGGCGCGCTGCAGGCGCGGCTCGCGGCCGGCGAGACCGCCGATGTCCTGATCCTGGCGGTGCCCGCGATCGATGCGCTCGGCAGGTCCGGCGCCGTGGTGGCGGCGAGCCGCGCCGAGATCGGCCGCGCGCCGATCGGAGTTGCGATCCGCACCGGCGCGGCGGTGCCGGATATCGCGACGCCGGAGGCTTTCAAGGCGGCGATCGTCGCGGCACGGGCGATCGCGCTCAGTGATCCCGCGGTCGGCGGCTCCGCCGGAATTTATCTGCGCGATCTGTTCCAGCGGCTCGGCCTCGCCGACATGATCGCCGCGAAGACCGTGCGCCAGAACAGCGGCGTGGCCGCCGCCGCGAGCGTTGCCCGCGGCGAGGCCGATCTCGCCATGACTTTCATCCCCGAACTCCTGCAGGCCGAGGGCGCCCGCATCCTCGGCCCGCTGCCGCCGCCGTTCGGGCACGCCACCGCCTATGCCGCCGCGGTTTCCGCCGGCTCGCCACGTGGCGAATCCGCCCGCGCCTTCATCGCGGCGCTGACCGCGCCGGCTTCACGCGACGTGTGGGTGAAGGCGGGGTTCGAGGTGGGGTGAGGGAGTTTCATCTGTAGCCCGCATGGAGCGCAGCGCAATGCAGGATCGCCGCGTGGTCGATCCACACCATCCCGGATTTCGCTCCGCTCCATCCGGGTTACACGCTACACGCGTCGCGCGGGACGAAGCGAGCCCTCACGGCATCGGGATGTCCTGCACCTTCTTCGGAACGTCGTAGCCCTTTTTCACCGCGGGCCGACCGGCGATCGCCACGTACCAGCGCTTGACGTTGGGGTAGGCGTTCAGGTCGATGGTCTGCCACTCGTAGCGCGAGATCCATGGCCAGATCGAAATATCGGCGATGGAATAGTCGTCGGCGACGAATTCGTGGTCGGCGAGGCGGCGGTCGAGCACGCCGTAAAGGCGCTGGGCTTCCTTGAGGTAGCGCTCTTCCGCATAGGGCGCCTTGCCCCGGTTGTACTTCAGGAAATGGTGGGCCTGGCCGAGCATCGGGCCGACGCCGCCCATCTGCCACATCAGCCATTCGATGACGCGCATGCGCTTGAACTCGTCGGTGGGCAAGAGCTTGCCAGCCTTGTCGGCGAGATAGATGAGGATCGCGCCGGATTCCATCAGGCTGAAACCGTTGTCGCGGTCGACGATCGCCGGAATCCGGTTGTTGGGACTGATCTTGAGGAATTCCGGCTTGAACTGCTCGTCCTTGCCGATGTCGACCGCATGCGTCTCGTAGGGAATGGCGAGTTCTTCGAGCCCAATGGACGCCTTGCGGCCATTGGGGGTGGTCCAGGTGTAGAGATCGATCACGGCGGGGGTCCTTGTCGAGAGGGGTGGCCGGGAGTGCGCGTCTGTTTAGTCCATGGCCCCGCGAGAGTCATCCACGGCACCAGCAACACAGTCATTCCGGGGCGCCGCTCGCGGCGAACCCGGAATGACCGCGCGATGCTTTCAAGACCCCTCGATCTGGGTGCGCAGGAGCTCCAGCTCCAGCCAGCGTTCTTCGGCGGCAGACAGTTCCGTCTGCGCCGCCGTGAGCGCGGCCGAGGTTTTGTCGAAGGCGGCGCGGTCGCGGGCGTAGAGCTTGGGGTCGGCGAGCTTGTCCTGCAGCCGCTTGACGTCGGCTTCCAGCACCGCCATACGGTCCGGCAGCGTTTCCAGCGCGTGCTTTTCGTTGAAGTTGAGCTTGCGCCGGGCGGCCTCGGCAGCGGGTCGCGCGGTCTTCGGCTTGGCCGGCGCGGCAGCGGGCTTGGCGCCGGGTTTGCGCACGTGGTCGCCGCGCTGGGCGAGCATGTCGGAATAGCCGCCGGCATATTCGACCCATTTGCCGTTGTCTTCCGGGACCAGCACGGCGTTGACGGCGCGGTCGAGGAAATCGCGGTCGTGGCTGATCAGCAGCACGGTGCCGGAATAATCTCCGATCATCTCCTCGAGCACGTCGAGGGTCTCGAGGTCGAGATCGTTGGTCGGCTCGTCCAGCACCAGGAGGTTGGACGGCTTCGCCAGCGCGCGGGCCAGCATGAGACGGCCGCGCTCGCCGCCCGAGAGCACGCGAAGCGGCGTGCGCGCCTGCTCCGGCGCGAACAGGAAGTCCTTGAGGTAGCTCACCACATGCCTGGCCTGCCCGCCGATCATGACCGTGTCGCCGCGGCCGCCGGTCAGCGCCTCGGTGACGGTCCAGGTGGGATCGAGGCTTTCGCGGTGCTGGTCGAGGGTCGCCATCGCCAGATTGGCGCCGAGCCGCACGGTGCCGGCGTCGGGCGCGAGCGCGCCGGTGAGAAGATTGACGAGCGTCGTCTTGCCGCTGCCGTTGGGGCCGACGATGCCGATGCGGTCGCCGCGCTCGATGCGCGTGGAAAAGTCCGCCACCACCGGCCTGTCGTAGCTCTTGCCGACGCCCTTCGCCTCGATCACCAGGGCGCCCGACCGCTCCGCTTCGGCCGCCGCCATGTTGACCGTGCCGGTGGCGCGGCGGGCGTCGCGGCGATGCTGGCGCAGCGCCTGCAGGCCGGCGACGCGGCGCACGTTGCGCTTGCGCCTGGCGGTGACGCCGTAGCGCATCCAGTGCTCTTCCGCCTCGATCTTGCGGTCGAGCTTGTGGAAATCGCGTTCCTCCTGCGCCAGAACGTCGTCGCGCCATGCCTCGAAATCGGCGAAGCCGCGCTCGATGCGCCGCGTCTTGCCGCGATCGAGCCACACGGTGATGCGCGACAAATTGGCGAGGAAGCGCCGGTCATGGCTGATGATGATGAGCGCCGCCTGGCGCGCGCCCAGTTCGCGCTCCAGCCATTCGATGGCGGGGAGATCGAGATGGTTGGTGGGCTCGTCGAGCAAGAGGATATCCGGCTCCGGCGCGAGCACCCGCACCAGCGCGGCGCGGCGCGCCTCGCCGCCCGAAAGCTGCGCCGGGTCTTCGTCGCCGCGCAGGCCGAGTTGCTCGAGGAGATAGCGCGCCGCATGCGCGTCCCCATGCGGCCCGAGCCCGGCCGCGACATAATCGGCGACGGTGGCGAAGCCCGTCAGGTCGGGCTCCTGTGGAAGGTAGCGGACGGTCGCGTCGGGTTGCAGGAACCGAGTGCCCTTGTCGGGCTCGACCAGTCCGGCGACGATCTTGAGCAGGGTCGACTTGCCCGAGCCGTTGCGGCCGACGAGGCAGACCCGTTCGCCGGCGGCGACGGTGAGGTCGACGCCTTCGAGCAGCGGCGTGCCGCCGAAAGTCAAGGCGATGCCGCCGAGCTGGAGCAGCGGCGGCGCCATCAGGCGGCGCCCGTGTCGTGATTTGATTTCCGCCGCTGCAGCCGCCGGATGGTGCGGTCGAGCTCGGCGAGGAAGGCGGAGCGGTCGCGCGGCGAGAACGCCGCCGGGCCGCCGCTCATCTGACCGGTCTCGCGCAGGTCGGCCATCAGGTTGCGCATGGCCAGCGCCATGCCGATCGATGATTCGGCAAACGCGCGTCCGTTGGGCGCGATCACCTGGGCGCCGGCCTTGACGCAGCGGCTCGCCAGCGGAACGTCGTTGGTGATGACGATGGCATGGGCGCCGGCATGCGCCGCGATCCAGTCGTCGGCGGCATCGAGGCCGGCACCGACGGTGACGCGTTCGATCAGGGGATCGCGGGGTACCTGGATCGGGCTGTTGGCGACCACCTTGACGCGCAGCCCATGCCGCTCGGCGACGCGATACACTTCCTGCTTCACCGGGCAGGCATCGGCGTCCACCAGGATACTGATCCCGGTGGGCGCATCGTTCATCGGGCTCGCACCAACGCTCATCGCCTGAATATCTGCCTCACCACGGGTTATCCCCGTGCAGCTCACAGATAATGGCAATCGGGACGATTTGCAGCAGGAACCAGCGTGCCGGAGCGAACTAACGGGAACCAATAAGAAGGGCCGCCCGCAAGGGCGGCCCTTCCATTGTCGAGCCTTGGTCCAGCAAACGGACCGTGACGCGTGATGTCACGCGGCCTGGACCCCGGTAAAGGTTGGGATCCAGCTCACGGGCGCCGGCGACCGCGGCAATTGACAATGAGACACTGGATCACCTCCTTTCAGTTGGTTGACGACGAATCAGAAAGTAGAGGGAAAAACTTAACAATGTAAGACATTGACTTCGCCGCAACTGCATGATTCGTGGGCGGTGTTGCGCAAATGCCGATCAGCGCAGATCAGATCGTCTGGTTGTAGGCGCCGACCTCCTCGTGCATGCGCAGCGCGGCGTCGATCGCCTTGAACATCTCGCGCATGCGCGCCTCCGACACCGGGCTTTCCACCACGACGACGAGCTCCGGCTTGTTGGAGGAGGCACGGGCGAGCCCCCAGGTACCGTCCGCGACGGTGACCCGCACGCCGTTGACGGTGACGAGATCGCGGATCTTCTGTCCGGCTACCATTTCGCCGCGGCTTTGCGCCGCCTCGAAATACTTCACCACTTGTTCGATGACGCCGTACTTCACCTCGTCGGCGCAATGGGGCGACATGGTCGGCGACTGCCAGGTCTTGGGCAGCGCCTTGCGCAGATCCGACATCTTCTTCCCGGGATTGCGGTCGAGCATGTCGCAGATCGCGATCGCGGAGACGAGGCCGTCGTCATAGCCGCGGCCGACCGGCGGGTTGAAGAAGAAATGCCCGGACTTCTCGAAGCCCGCCAGCGCGCCGGTCTCGTTGGTGCGGCGCTTCATGTAGGAATGGCCGGTCTTCCAGTAATCGGCGACGACACCGTTCTTGATCAGCACGGGGTCGGTGGCGAACAGGCCGGTGGATTTCACGTCGACGACGAATTTGGCATTCGGGTGCAGGCTCGACATGTCGCGCGCCAGCATGACGCCGACTTTGTCGGCGAAAATCTCCTCGCCCTCGTCGTCGACCACGCCGCAGCGGTCGCCGTCGCCGTCGAAGCCGAGGCCGAGATCGGCGTGGTTTTCCAGCACTGCGTCGCGGATCGCATGCAGCATCGCCATGTCTTCGGGATTGGGATTGTAGCGCGGGAATGAATGGTCGAGGGTGCAATCGAGCGGCACCACTTCGCAGCCGATCGCTTCCAGCACGGTTGGCGCGAACGCGCCGGCGGTGCCGTTGCCGCACGCCACCACCACCTTGAGCCGGCGCTCGAGCTTCGGCCGCTCGGTGAGGTCGGCGATGTAGCGGGCGGGGAAATTCTCCACGAAATGATAGGTGCCGCCGCCCGGCAGGTCGAACTTCGCGCCGAGCACGATGTCCTTGAGGCGGGTCATTTCGTCCGGCCCGAAGGTGAGCGGGCGGTGCGCGCCCATCTTCACGCCGGTCCAGCCATTATCGTTGTGGGACGCCGTCACCATGGCGACGCAGGGCACGTCGAGGGCGAACTGGGCGAAATAGGCCATCGGCGTCACCGCGAGGCCGATGTCGTGGACCTCGCATCCCGCCGCCAGCAGGCCGGTGATGAGGGCGTATTTGATCGACGCGGAATAGCTGCGGAAATCGTGGCCGATGACGATGTCCGGCCGCACTCCCATCTGGCGGATCAGCGTGCCGAGACCCATGCCGAGGGCCTGCACGCCCATCAGGTTGATCTCCTTCTCGAACAGCCATCGCGCATCGTATTCGCGAAACCCGGTCGCCTTGACCATGGGTTCGGATTCGTAGGCGTAGGTATTGGGAGACAGCGAAGGCTTCGGCGTCGGGTACATTGCGACCTCGGGGCGGACCATGCGCGCGAGCAGCACATAGCCCAGGCCGGGCGGGCGGGGAAGCGTTCAGTGCGCCGGCACCCCCGATCAACCGCCGAATCGCGCTACTGTTCCAGCACCAGCCTGCCGTCCTGGTATTGCCAGTGAATCCGCGACAGGAACGACATGCCGAGCAGGTTTTGCGCGAGCGCCTCGTCGGGCAGCACCAGGGCGGCGACATTTCGCACGACGACACCGCCGACCTCGACGCGGCCGAGTTCGACGGGGGCGGCGAGGATGACGCCGTTCGCGGTCGATACCTTCATCGTGTAATCGCTCTGTGCCGGATGGATTCCGAGCCGCGACGCCTCCTGCTCGCGCAACGCGATCGTCGAGGCGCCGGTGTCGACCATGAAGCCCATGCGCCAGCCGTCGACCATGGCGTCGGTTTCGAAGTGCCCATTGGCGCCGCGCGGAACCGATGCGGTGCGCGGATAGGCGGGCGCGGGGTCCGGCGGCTCCGCGGTCGCATTGGCGGCCGTCACGGTGCCGCCGGTCGGCCGCAGCAGCTTCGGCGCGACGGCGGCCAGCGCGATCATGATGGCGGCGAAGACAAGGAACTGGCGCATGGCGGGGATCAAAACACAGCGGGGCTTTCCGCGGCACTTACCGGCTTCGTACCGCCTTGCGGTTTCGCCCGTCCTGCCTAACGAGCGGTGGAGGGAATGATTAGAATTTGAACTATCCCTCCCCGGGAGGGCAGGGTGGGGTTCTTTCTTCGGAACGCAGGCCAATCGAAAAAGAGCCCCACCCTGGCCCTCCCGAAAACGGGGAGGGAAAAGAAAGTCACTCGCCCCTGGGCTTGGCGCGGCGGGTGGCGGGGGCGGACAGGGGGTCCTCGGGCCAGGGATGGCGGGGGTAGCGTCCGCGCAGGTCCGCCCGCACGGCGGCATAGCTGCCGCGCCAGAAATTGGGCAGGTCGCGGGTGACCTGCACCGGGCGGTGGGCGGGAGACAGCAGTTCGATCACCAGCGGCACGCGGCCGCGGGCGATGGTGGGGTGGCGGTCGAGGCCGAACAGTTCCTGCACCCGGATCGCGAGCTTGGGACCGTCGGCGTCGTATTCGATCGGCACCCGCGAACCCGACGGTGCGTCGAAATGGGTGGGCGCCCCGGCCTCGAGCCGCCGCTTCATCTCATAAGGCAGCATGTTCTGGAGCGCGGATTCGAGTTCCGCCGCGGAGAGCGCTGATAGCGCCGTCTTGTCGCCGAGGAGCGGCGCCAGCCATTCCACGGCGCTGTCCGCGAGCGCGGCGTGGGAAAGATCGGGCCATTCGTCGCCCTCGGCGCCGCGCAGGAACGCGACGCGGTCGCGCCATTGCCGCAATGCCTTGGTCCAGGGAAGGCGATCGAGGCCCGCCGCGGCGATCGCCGCGGCGAGACGCTTCGCGGTGGCCTCGTCGGGAACGACCGGCATCGGCTGCTCGCCGAGCGTGACGGCACCGAGGCGGCGCGACCGGCGGCACCGCAGCGCGAGCGTCGCGGGATCGACGGACACGTCTTCGCGCGCCTCGATGCGGTCGGCGAAGCGCGCCTCGATGTCGCCGAGGCCGATCGCGGCGGCCAAGGTGATGCGGCCCTGTGCGGCGCTGCCGATGATCTCGGCCACCGCCAGGAACGGCTCCCGCGCCAGTGGCGAGGCCGGATCGATATTGGCGCCGCGGCCATTGGCGAGGAGGAACGCCCCCGTCGCGGCGCCGCGGTTCTTCGCTAGCCGCTCGGGATAGGCCAGCGCGAGGATCGCGCCGATCGACCCATCGTCACCGCGGTCGTCGCGCGCGCCCGGAACCGGGGAAGCCGCCTCCGCGCTCTGCGCCCATCGCCGCGCCATGCGGCCGGCCTCCTCGCCGCGGCGGGAGCGGTCGCGGCGCAGCCCGTCGAGGCGGTGGCGCAGGTCGACGTCATTGCCGCCGAGGCCGCGCTCGGAGAGCACGGCAGCGATTTCGGCCGCAGTCCGGGCGGCGCCTTCGCGGCCGGCATCGAGCACCATGCGCGCGAGCCTTGGCGGCAGCGGCAGCCGGTTGAGCGCCTTGCCCTCGGCGGTGATCCGGCCGGAGCCGTCGATGGCGCCGAGGTCCGCGAGCAGCGTGCGCGCTTCGCTCAGCGCGGCGGCGGGCGGCGGGTCGAGAAACACCAGCGTGCCGGGATCGGCAACGCCCCATTGGGCGAGGTCGAGCACCAGCGAGGACAGATCGGCAGCCAGGATTTCCGGCTGGCCATAGGGTTCCAGCGCCGCCGTCTGCGGCTCCTCCCACAGCCGGTAGCAGACGCCCGGCTCGACCCGGCCGGCACGGCCGCGCCGCTGGTCGGCCGCCGCGCGCGACACCCGCACCGTTTCGAGACGGGTGAGGCCGACATCCGGCTCATAGCGGGGCACCCGTGCCAGTCCTGAGTCGATCACCACGCGAACGCCGTCGATGGTCAGCGAAGTCTCGGCGATCGAGGTCGAAAGCACGACCTTGCGCCGGCCCGGCGGCGCCGGGGCGATGGCGTGGTCCTGCACGTCGGCTTCGAGCGCGCCGTAGAGTGGGTGGATGTCGACCGCGGGATCGGCGGCGTGTTCGCGCAGCCGTGTCTCGGTGCGCCGGATTTCCGCCGCGCCCGGCAGGAAGGCGAGGATCGATCCGGTATCGCTGCGCAGCGCGCGCAAAATCGCGTCGGCGACCTGCACGTCGATCGGCTTGGACGTATCGCGGCCGAGATAACGGGTCTCCACTGCAAACGCCCGGCCTTCGCTGGCGATGACGGGGGCATCGCCGAGCGCCTTGGCGATCCGCGCGCCGTCGATGGTCGCCGACATCACCAGCATGCGCAGGTCCTCGCGCAGCCCCTGCTGGGCATCGCGGGTCAAGGCGAGGCCGAGATCGCCGTCCAGCGAGCGCTCGTGGAATTCGTCAAACAGCACGGCGGCGATCCCGTCGAGGGAGGGGTCGCCGAGGATGAGTCGCGTGAACACGCCTTCGGTGACGACCTCGATCCGGGTTCGCCGCGACACCTTGGAACCGAAGCGGACGCGGTAGCCGACGGTGTCGCCGACGGCTTCGCCCAGCGTCTTCGCCATCCGCTCGGCGGCGGCGCGGGCGGCCAGACGGCGCGGCTCCAGCACCAGGATCTTCTTCCCCGCCGCCCAGGGCTCGCCCGCAAGCACCAGCGGAACCCGCGTCGTCTTGCCGGCGCCGGGCGGCGCCACCAGCACCGCGACCGTTTCCCGCGCCAGCACGGCCACCAGTTCCGGAACGGCGGCGTCGATCGGCAGGGGCGGCGCAACGGCTTTCATCACCGGCGTTAATCCTAACGGCAGCTAACGGCCGGCGGACACATTCCTGAGTCGGATTCTTGCATTGTTAACCCAAGGCAAGCCGGCTGTCCCAAAATGAGAAACCTGATGAACCCGTATTCCTCCACCGCCTCCGCCCGCCGCGTCGACTGGGCGGATTATGCCAAGGGCTTCTGCATCATCATGGTGGTGATGATGCATTCCACCCTCGGCGTCGAGGAGGCGGCCGGCCGCGACGGCTTCATGCATGTCCTGGTGGCGTTTGCCAAGCCGTTCCGGATGCCGGACTTCTTCATGATCTCGGGGCTGTTCCTGTCCCGCGTCATCGACCGCGACTGGCGCACTTATCTCGACCGCAAGGTCGTGCATTTCGGCTATTTCTATGTGCTGTGGGTGACGATCCAGTTCGCGGTGAAGGCGCCGGTGTTCGCGGCGGCCCATGGCTGGGGCTATGTCGCCGAACAATACGCGCTCGCTTTCATCGATCCGTTCGGCACGCTGTGGTTCATCTACCTGTTGCCGATCTTCTTCGTGGTGACCAAGGCCACGCGGCGCGTGCCGCCGGCGGTGATCTGGTTTGCGGCAGCAGCGCTGCAGATCGCCGCGATCGACACCGGATGGACCGCGATCGACGAATTCGCCGGACGCTTCGTCTATTTCTACACCGGCTATTTGTTCGCGCCGCGCATCTTCGCCTACGCGGCGGCGGTGCAGGCGCGCCCGGGCCGCGCCGCGGCGGGCCTCGCTGCCTGGGCCCTCGTCAACGGTGGCCTGGTCTATGCGGGCCTCTCCGAATGGCCGGTGGTCTCGCTCGCGCTCGGCCTCGTCGGCGCGGGGGCGGTGATCGCGTTCTCCGCGCTGATGGCGAAAGCCCATGCGTTCGCGCCGGTGCGGTTCTGCGGGCAGCATTCCATCGTCATCTATCTCGCCTTCTTCCTGCCCATGGCGGCGACGCGCACGGTGCTGCTCAAGACCGGGCTTGTGCCCGACGTCGGGGCGATGTCGCTCCTCGTCACCGCCGCCGGCGTGCTCGGCGCGCTCGCCATGTGGTGGGCCGCGCGCGCCACCGGCGCCACCTTCCTGTTCGAGCGCCCCGACCGTTTCCGCATCGCGCCCCGCCCGCGCCTCGCCCTGCAGCCGGCGGAGTAGCGGTCACCTCGGTGCCGTCATTCCGGGGCGTGCGCTTGCGCACGAACCCGGAATCCAGACGGGCCTCGTCGCCCACACCGCAGCCTGGATTCCGGGTTCGCGCAAGAACGCGCCCCGGAATGACGGAGCCATTTTTTGCCCTCTGTGCAAAGGCATGGAAGCCCGGTTGCCATTCGTCTTCGAAGCCTCCACATTGCGGGCATGCCGTCAAATTCGCGCACGCCGCACAAGGGTGATCACGTCTTCCTGGTCGACGGATCGTCCTACATCTTCCGGGCCTATCACGCCTTGCCGCCGCTGACCCGCAAGTCGGACGGGCTGCAGCTCAATGCGGTCTACGGCTTCTGCAACATGTTGTGGAAGCTGTTGCGCGACATGAAGCCGGAGGAGCGGCCGACCCACCTCGCCGTGGTGCTCGACAAGTCGGAACATACGTTCCGCAACGAGCTCTATCCCGACTACAAAGCGCATCGGCCGGATGCGCCTGCGGACCTCATTCCCCAGTTCAGGTTGATCCGCGAAGCCGTGCGCGCCTTCGACCTGCCCTGCCTCGAGCAAGCAGGCTTCGAGGCCGACGACCTCATCGCGACCTATGTGCGGGAGGCCTGCGAGCTTGGCGCCACCTCCACCATCGTGTCCTCGGACAAGGACCTGATGCAGCTCGTCAACGAACGCGTCGTCATGCTCGACCAGATGAAAGATCGCCGTATCGGCCCCGCCGAGGTGATGGAAAAATTTGGTGTGCCGCCCAACAAGGTGATCGAGGTCCAGGCGCTGATCGGGGATTCGACCGACAACGTGCCGGGGGTTCCCGGCATCGGCGTCAAGACCGCCGCCCAGCTCATCGGCGAATACGGCGATCTCGAAACGCTGCTCGCCCGCGCCGGCGAGATCAAGCAGCAGAAGCGCCGCGAGAGCCTGATCGGGTTTGCGGACCAGGCGCGGCTGTCGAAGACGCTGGTGACGCTCGACACCAGGGTGCCGCTCGACGTGCCGCTCGCCGACCTCGCCGTGCATGATCCCGACGCGCGGCGTCTCATCGCCTTCCTCAAGGCGATGGAATTCAGCTCGCTCACGCGGCGCGTCGCCGAATTCTCCGGCGCCGATCCCGCCGAGATCGAGCCGGACGAAACGCTCAAGGCCAACGGCGCTGCACTCGCTGCGCAGCCGGGAGCAGCGCCCGCCGCGCGCGGCCAGGGCGAACTTGCCTTCGCTCCATCGTCCGCTGCGCCCGATCGTGCTCCGGCACAGGCCGACAAGACGGTTCCGGCGCCCGGCGGCCTGACGCCGCAGGCGCTCGCAGAAACCCGCATCGCCGCGGCGAAGGCCGCGAAATTCGACCGCACGCGTTATGAGGCGGTGCTCACGCTGGAACGGCTGCGCCACTGGGTGGCGCGCGCCGTCGATGCCGGCGTGGTCGCCGTCGACACCGAGACCACGGGCCTCGACCCGATGCAGGCGGAGCTGTGCGGCTTCTCCCTCGCGGTCGGCGTCAACGACGCCTGCTACGTGCCGCTGATTCACCGCCAGGGCGGCGACGGCACGGGTCTGTTCCCCGGCGAAGTGGTGCCGAATCAGATGACGGCGGCGGACGCGCTCGCCGCGCTCAAGCCGCTGTTGGAGGACCGCGGCGTCCTCAAGGTCGGGCAGAACCTGAAATTCGACTGGCAAGTGCTGGCACGCCACGGGATTGAAATCGCGTCCTATGACGACACCATGCTGATGTCCTACGTGCTCGACGCCGGGCGAAGGCCCCACGGCATGGACGCCATGGCGGAGCAATGGCTCGACCACCGCACCATTCGCTACGGCGAAGTGGCAGGGACCGGCAAGGCCAAGCAGCGTTTCGAGAACGCGCCGATCGACAAGGCGACCGAATATGCCGCCGAGGATGCCGACGTCACGTTGCGGCTGTGGCAGGTGCTCAAGGCCCGCCTCGTCGCCGAGCGCATGACCAGCGTCTACGAAACCCTGGAACGGCCGCTGGTCCCGGTGCTGGCGCGCATGGAGCGGCGTGGCATTTCGATCGACCGGGCGATACTGGCGCGGCTGTCGGGCGAATTCGCCCGGGAAGCCATGGGGCTCGAAGAGGAGATCAAGGCGCTCGCGGGCGAGCCGCTCAACCCCGGCTCGCCCAAGCAGCTCGGCGATATCCTGTTCGGCAAGATGGGCCTGGCAAGCGTCGTCGGCGCGAAGAAAACCAAGACCGGCGCCTGGTCGACGTCGGCCTCGGTGCTGGAAGAACTCGCGGAGCTGGGCCATCCACTGCCGCAGAAGATCCTCGAATGGCGCCAGGTCGCGAAGCTGCGCTCGACCTACACCGACGCGCTGCCGGGCTTCGTCAACCCCACGACCCACCGCGTCCATACCTGCTACGCGCTCGCCGCCACCACCACCGGCCGGCTGTCCTCCTCCGAGCCCAACCTGCAGAACATTCCGGTGCGCACCGAAGAAGGCCGCAAGATCCGCCGCGCCTTCATCGCCGCGCCCGGCCACAAGCTCGTCTCCGCCGATTATTCGCAGATCGAGCTGCGGCTGCTGGCGGAGATCGCCGATATCCCCGCGCTCAAGCAGGCGTTCCGCGACGGCCTCGACATTCACGCCCTGACGGCGTCGGAAATGTTCGGGGTGCCGGTCGCCGGGATGCCGGGTGAGGTGCGCCGGCGCGCCAAGGCGATCAATTTCGGCATCATCTACGGCATCTCGGCGTTCGGCCTCGCCAACCAGCTCGGCATTCCGCGCGAGGAGGCCGGCGCCTACATCAAGAAGTATTTCGAACGCTTCCCCGGCATCCGCGCCTACATGGATGCGACCAAGGAATTCTGCCGCAAGAACGGCTACGTCCTCACGGTGTTCGGGCGCAAATGCCATTATCCCGACATCACCGCCTCCAATCCCTCGATCCGCGCCTTCAACGAGCGCGCTGCCATCAACGCGCGCCTGCAGGGCAGCGCCGCCGACATCATCCGCCGCGCCATGATCCGCATGGAGGATGCGCTGGCGAAAGAGCGTCTCGCCGCGCAGATGCTGCTGCAGGTGCATGACGAGCTCATCTTCGAGGTGCCGGACCAGGAGGTCGCGACAACGCTGCGCGTGGTCAAGCGGGTGATGGAGGACGCACCGCTGCCGGCGGTCGCGCTCTCGGTGCCGCTGCAGGTCGACGCCCGCGCCGCCGACAATTGGGACGAGGCGCATTGAGGCCCTCCTCCGCCCTCGCTCCGGCGGCCGTCGCCGCGGCGCTGGCCGGCCTGTCGAGCCCGGCCCATGCGGCCGGCCTCGACGGCGCGACGCTGCCGTTGCCGTGGGCGCTCCCCTTCGCCGGGCTGCTGCTGTCGATCGCGACCGGGCCGCTGCTGTTTCCCAAGCTCTGGCATGCCCATTACGGCAAGATCGCGTTCGCCTGGAGCGCCCTCGCCATCGTGCCGATCGCGGCGCTCTACGACATGCCCACGGCGCTCGCCGCGCTGGTCCATGCGCTGCTCGGCGAATACATGAGCTTCATCGTTCTGCTGTTTGCGCTCTATGTGGTCGCGGGCGGAATTCTCGTCACTGGAAGCCTGCGCGGCACGCCGCTCGTCAACACCGCCATCCTCGCGTTCGGCACCGCGATCGCGAGCATCGTCGGCACTACCGGCGCGGCGATGATCCTGGTGCGGCCGCTGCTGCGCGCCAATGCCGGACGCCTCCACAACGTGCATGTGGTGGTGTTCTTCATCATCCTGGTCGCCAATATCGGCGGCGCCCTGTCGCCGCTCGGCGATCCGCCGCTGTTCGTCGGCTTCCTGCACGGTGTCGATTTCTTCTGGACCACCACCCATCTGTGGACGCAAACCGCGACGGCGGCGGCCCTCGTGCTCGCAGCCTTTGTCGTCGTCGATGTCTGGTTTCATCGCCAGGACCGCCGCGTCGCCGTGGTCGGCGAAGCGGAGCCGGCGACGGCGATCGGGGTGCACGGCCTCGTCAACCTGCCGCTCATCGCGCTCATCATCGGCGCAATCCTGCTGTCGGCGGTCTGGCGGCCCGGCATCGTGTTCGACGTCTATGGCACCAAGGTGGAATTGCAGAACCTGGTGCGCGACGGCGCGCTGCTCGCCATCGCCATCGCATCGCTGGTGGCGACGCCGGACGAGCATCGCGAGCGCAACGGCTTTACCTGGGAGCCGATCCTGGAGGTGGCCAAGCTGTTTGCCGGCATCTTCGTGTGCATCGTTCCGGTGCTGGCGATGCTCCAGGCCGGCAGCGCGGGGCCGTTCGCCTGGCTGCTGGCGTTGATGACGGTGGACGACGGCGCGCCGCACACCGTCGCCTATTTCTGGGTCACCGGGGGATTGTCGGCGCTGCTCGACAATGCGCCGACCTATCTCGTGTTCTTCGAGCTGGCCGGCGGCGACGCGGCAAAGCTGATGGGCGAACTCGGCGCCACCCTCGCCGCCATCTCCATGGGCGCGGTCTACATGGGCGCGCTCACTTATATCGGCAATGCGCCCAACTTCATGATCTATGCCATCGCCACCGAGCGCGGCGTGAAGATGCCGAGCTTCTTCGGCTACATCCTGTGGTCCGCCGCGATCCTGCTGCCGGTGTTCGTGCTGCTCACTTTCGTTTTCGTGACGCCGTGGCCTTTCCCTTTCCCTTGGCCTTAGGCTGCGCCGCCGGCTTGCCGCGCCGTACCGCGCCCCTTGCTTTGGTGGTTTTGGCCGCGGCCTCTGCCGGCACCACCGCGATCGCTTCGACCTCGATGAGCGCGCCGGGCCGGGCCAGCGCCGCGATGGCAACCGCGGTGCTCGCCGGCGGGGCCGCCGTGTTGACGAAACGATCGCGCACCTCGCGGAATTGGCCGAGGTGGGCGATGTCGGTGAAATAATTGTTGAGCTTGACGACGTGCTCGAAGCCGGCGCCGACGGCGGCGAGCGCGTTCTTTAGGTTGACGAAGGTCTGCTCCGCCTGGGCGCGAAAATCGCCGGGCGCGCCGACGATCTTGTTGTCGAGGTCGAGGCCGAGCTGGCCGGAAATGAAGATGATCCGCCCGGGCATGACGGGCTCGACGACATGGGTATATCCGACGGGCTTGGCGATCGTATCCGGATTGAGAAACTTATGCTTCGGCATGGCGGGCTCCCTGGGCTCTTGATGGCGTCGCCGACTTTAGCGCGCGATTCGTTGAGGTCACTCACACACTTCCCTGTCATCGCCCGGCTTGACCGGGCGATCCAGTAAACACCGACAGTGAGTACTGGATTGCCCGGTCAAGCCGGGCAATGACAGCAATGGAGTCAGCGAAATCGGATGATGCCTAAGCGCAATGGTGCCGGTCACCCATCAAGGCTCGCCACCACCTGCTCGGCGAGCGACAGCGAGGCGGTGAGGCCCGGGGATTCGATTCCGAACAAGTGCACGAGCCGCTTCAAGCCATGCTCGGCGGGAGTATCGACCATGAAATCGGCGGTCGGCTCGCCGGGACCGGTGAGCTTGGGGCGGATGCCGGCATAATCGGCGACCAGCGAGTTGTCCGGCAGACCCGGCCAATAGCTGCGGATCGGTTTATAGAAGGTCTCGGCGCGGCGCGGATCGACGGCGTAGTCGTAATGATCGATCCACTCGACGTCGGGGCCGAACCGCATGCGGCCGGCGAGGTCGAGGGTGACGTGAACGCCGAGTCCGCCGGGCACCGGGGCGGGATAGATCAGCCGCGTGAAGGCCGGCTTTCCGGCATAGGAGAAGTAGTTGCCCTTGGCGAGCACGAGGCGCGGCACGCGTTCGCTCGGATATCCTTCGGTCGCCCGCGCCATTGCCTGGGCGCCATGCCCGGCGGAATTGACGACGGCATCGACGCTGAGCGTCCCCGGCTCCGCGCCGCCGAACCGGACCTCCCAGCCGCCGGCTACGGGCGTCAACCGCTCGACCGGCGTGTTGAGCGCCAGCATCCCGCCGCGGTCTTCCAGGTCGCCCTGGAGCGCCAGCATGTAGCGGTGGCTATCGATGATGCCGGTTTCCGGCGAATGGAACGCGGCGACGCAGGCGAGCGCCGGCTCCATGCGCATGGCCTCGGCGCCCTCCAGCATGCGCAGCCCTTCGACGCCGTTGCGCTTCGCCTGGGCATGGAGCTTCTCCAGCGCCGGCCGGTCGGCGTCCTTGCCGACCACGACCAGCTTGCCGATCTTGCGGTGGGGCACGCCGTGCGAGGCGCAATAGGCGTACAGCAGCCGCCGCGAGCGGGCACAGTGGCGCTCGCGCAGCGAGCCGGTGGGATAGTAGATGCCGGCATGGATCACCTCGCTGTTGCGCGAGGAGGTGCCGCCGCCGATATGCCCTTCCACCTCGGCGACGATCACGTCATGGCCGGCGAGCGCGGCCTGCCGGCCGATCGCGAGCCCCACCACCCCGGCGCCGATGACGAGCACCTGCATGGGTCACCCGCCCGCGACGGGCGCGGCCGGCTGGCCCTTCGCGGGGCAGCGGGAGATGGTATCGACGGTCGCGGCGGTCATCTGTCTCAGTGTGAATGGGGCTCAGCCGATGGCTTAGCCGCCCGGAGACGATCGTTCAACTCGCGCCCGGCCGGTTTGAAATCGATATCCTGCCGGCCTATAAGGCGGCTCCCCACACGGAAAACGGATTACCGGGACGAGGCGATGGCCGGACATTCACAATTCAAGAACATCATGCACCGCAAGGGCCGGCAGGACGCGGTGAAGTCCAAGCTGTTCAGCAAGCTGGCGCGGGAAATCACCGTTTCGGCCAAGATGGGCCTCCCCGACCCTGCCATGAACGCGCGCCTGCGCGCGGCGATCATCGCGGCGCGGGTGGAAAACATGTCGAAGGATTCGATCGACCGCGCCATCAAGAAGGCCCATGGCAACGATGCCGAGGCCTATGACGAAATCCGCTACGAGGGCTATGGCCCCGGCGGCGTCGCCGTCATCGTCGAAGTCCTGACCGACAACCGCAACCGCACCGCCTCGGACGTGCGCTCGTATTTCACCAAGACCGGCGGCAATCTCGCCGAGACCGGAGCGGTGTCGTTCATGTTCGACCATGTCGGCGTCGTCGAGTTCGACGCCAAGGTCGCCTCCGCCGACGCCATGCTCGACGCCGCCATCGAGACCGGCGCCGACGACGTGGTGTCGAGCGAGAGCGGCCACGAGGTCTATGCCTCCCAGGACAATTTCGCCGAAGTGGCGAAGGTGCTCGAGGCGAAGTTCGGCGAGCCGCGCAAGGCGGGTCTCGTTTGGAAGCCGCAGAACACCATCGCGGTCGACGACGAAAAGGGCGAGAAGCTGTTCAAGCTCATGGAGCTGCTCAACGAGCACGACGACGTCCAGAACGTCTACGCGAATTTCGAGGTGTCCGACGCGCTGATGGGCAAGATGAGCGCGTAATGGCGGACGCGTCTACATGATCCCTTCCGCCTCGCGCAGGCTCTCGATCAGCGAGGCCCGCAGCAGGAACGCCCGCGCTTGCGCAGGGTCTTCAGCGGTGCGGCGCAGGTCGTCCTGATTGCGCTTGCGCACGGCCGGATCGGTTTCGGCGAGCAGGCGCTTGTTGCGGATGGTCTGGGCCTGGGTGTGCTGGACCGCCACGTGACGGCGCTGGCGCTCATAGCGATCGAGGACGTCCTCGCCGGCCTCGCCCCGCAGGATCGCGACCAGCTTGTCGGCGAGGTTGAAGGCGTCGTGGACACCGCTGTTCATCCCCATGGCGCCGATCGGGCTGTTCACATGGGCGGCGTCGCCGGCGAGGATCGCGCGGCCGGACCGGAACTTCTTCGCCACCCGCTGATGCACCGTGTAGAGATTGCTGCAGAGGATCTCGAACGCGCGCCCGGTCGGGAGAAACGCCTGCAGGCGCGCCTGCAGCGCCGCGGGCCGGCTGATGGCCGCTTCGTCGTCGCCGGGCTCGGCCGGGAAATGTACCCGCCAGCGGTCGGGCGGGCCCTTCCAGTGAAAAAGGTTCGACCACTCCTTGGGGTCGGAGATGTAGTTGCGCTCGGCATAGCCGTGGCGGCGGAAGTCGTAGGCGACCTCGATGTTGAGCACGAGGTCGGAATAGGTGAAGCCCTCAAATTCGATGTCGAGCTCCTTGCGCACGATGCTGCGCGCGCCCTCTGCGCTGACGATATAGGCGCCCGCGACCGTCTCGGCCTCGCCGGCCGGATTGGTGAACCGCGCAGTGACGCCGGACGCGTTTTGGGTGAAGCCCGTGAAGGCCGAGGACAGCCGCAGATCGATGCCGGGATGTGCCTTCGCCATCTTGAGCGCCTCTTCGACGATCTTGATGCGCTCGCACTGGAGGACGTAAGGAAACCGCGTGTCGTCCTTGAGATGGACGTGATCGAAGGCGGCGATCAGCGCGTTGCCGGCGCGGTCCCAGTAATGGAACACCGGCGCGATGATCCCCCGCGGCTCGAGCTTCGCATAGAGGCCTATCCGGTCGTACATTTCGAGGGTAGCGGGGTGGTTGGTCCCGGCCCGCGGCACCTGCTCGAGGAAATTGTCGTCGCCCAGCGCCTCGATCAGCGTGACCGCGACGTCCTGCTGCGCCAGCGCGAGCGCGAGGCACAGCCCGACCGGCCCGGCGCCGATGACAATGACCCGATCGGATGGCTGCGGCATGCCCTACCTCGCTTCCCCTGCGAACAGTAAGAGCGACGATTTCGGGCCGCGAATGCCCCGTGGCGGCGGAGCGTCCCGCCCAGGCGGCCCTCGAGCGGTATTAGCCGGGAATCGCGAATGGGCGCAATAGGTTCTGGGCCCTGTTCTCGCTGCCTAGGAATTAAACATCCAGCCGCCGCACTGCCCAACGAGGCAGCGTGGAACTCCGGCAAGCCTGATTTTTGCGTTTGCCAACCCCGGCCGCCCCGGTGGCACACCGTTTGCTCGATCGGTTACGCGGGCGGCGGGGACAGACAGGGCGCGCGGGGAACGGACATGAACGAACGGAGTTCCATGGCGAACCATTTCAAGCGTCCGCGCCGGTGCGACCGCCCTGTCTGGGAGCCGTGGTGGTGACGGCTCGCCTCAAGGCGCTGTCGTTCCGCCGTCCCGAGGAGACGAGCGCACGGATGCGCCCGCTGTCGCGGCTACCGGTGTTCCTGTCGCTCGAAGGCAAGCGGGCGGTGGTGTGCGGGAATGCGTCCGCCGCTGCGTGGAAGGCGGAGCTGCTTTCGGCCGCCGGCGCCCACGTGGAGGTATTCGCCAATCAACCCTGCGCGGAGCTGCGCGCGGTGGCCGCCGAACCCTCGCACGGGGCGATTTCGATCGAGGGCCGCGCCTGGCAGGCCGGCGACTTCGCGGGCGCCGCGGTGGCGATCGGCGCCATGACCGACGATGCCGAGGCAGAACGCTTCGCCGCGGCGGCCCGCAGCGCCGGTGTCCCCGTCAACGTCATCGACAAGCCGCGGCTGTGCGATTTCATCTTCGGCGCGATCGTCAACCGGTCGCCGCTGGTGATCGGCATTACGACCGACGGCGCCGCACCGGTATTCGCCCAGGCGATCCGCGCCAAGATCGAGGGCCTGCTGCCGCGCGGCTTCGCCCGCTGGGCCGAGGCGGCGCGCCGCTGGCGCACGCTGGTGCAGGCGACCGACCTGCCGTTCGCGGCGCGCCGGCGGTTCTGGCAGTTGTTCGCGGCCACCGCCGTGGCCAATCCGGATCGCGACCCGGCGACGCGCGATTTCGATGCCCTGCTCGCCATCACCCGCGCCGAGCCTTCCGCCAGCGCCGGGCGGGTGACGCTGGTCGGCGCCGGCCCCGGCAATCCGGAGCTCCTGACGTTGCGCGCCGTGCGCGCGCTGCATGCGGCCGACGTGATCCTGTTCGACGATTTGGTGGCGCCGGAAGTGCTCGAATTCGCGCGCCGGGAAGCAAAGAAGATGCTGGTCGGCAAGACCGGCCATCGGCCGTCCTGCAATCAGGAGGAGATCAACGCCCTGATGGTGTCGCTCGCCCGGGGCGGCAAGCATGTGGTGCGTCTCAAGGGCGGCGATCCCATGATCTTCGGCCGCGCCGACGAGGAGATCGAGGCCTGCCGCGCCGCCGGCATTGCAGTCGAGGTGGTGCCGGGCATCAGCACCGCCCAGGCCGCGGCGAGCCGGCTCGGGGTATCGCTGACCCATCGCCGCGACGCCCGCCGGGTCCAGTTCGTGACCGCCCATGCGGAGAACGGAAGCCTGCCGGACAATCTCGACTGGGCGAGCATCGCCGATCCCGCGGCCACCACCGCCGTCTACATGCCGGGCCGCACGCTCGCAGAGTTTACGCAGCGTGCGATCGCGAGCGGCCTCGATGCCGGCACCCCCGCCGTCGCGTTGGCCGCGCTCGGCCGGTCCGGCGAACAGATCGTAAAGGCGACACTCGGCGACATCGCGAGCCGCCTGCAGCAGGAGACGCTGCCGACCCCCCTCCTGGTGCTGATCGGGCGCACCCTCGACCGCGCCGAGCGCGCCGGCATCGCCGCCGCGATGCGGGCCCATCCGGGCGCTCTCGCCGCTCCCGGCCCCGGCGCGGGCCCGCCGCAGGAAAACGCGACGAATTGACGGGCGCGCCGGAGACAGTCTCATCGGGCGCCTCGGCCGTGTATCCTTCGAGGCTCGCGCAAAGAGGCGCGAGCCTCGAAGGATGACGGGTCATGTTTGTCAGGTCAGGAATAAGCGATGACCGTCGCCCGGTACGCAGGACATCTCAGCGCCCCACTCTGATTCGACCCGTCACCCTGAGGCGCGAGCCCTTGCGAGCCTCGAAGGGCGACGGCCCCGGCCGTGCCGCTCGCATACCTTCACCCCTGGCGGCATTGCTGGACGCGAAAATAACCGCTACTCCACCCTGAATGGCGCCGCCTCGATCCACGCCTGCGCGATGGACCGTGCGGCGCGCCCTGTCGAGATGGCGTAATGACGGATCAGCTCGTTGTCCCGGTGATATTGTGCGGCGGCGCCGGTACCCGCTTGTGGCCGGTATCGCGCGAAAAGATGCCGAAGCAGTTCGTGCCGCTGATCGGCACGTCGTCGACCTTCCAGCAGGTGCTCGACCGCGTCACCTGCGAGGGCCTGTTCGCCCCGCCGATGATCATCACCAATTCCGAGTTCCGCTTCGTCGTCGCCGAGCAGGCGCGCGCCCGCGGCGTCGCGGCCACCATCATCCTGGAGCCGCAGCGCCGCGATTCCGCGGCCGCCATCGCCGCCGCCGCCGAGCTCGCGATGAAGAAGGATTCCGCGGCCGTGCTGCTGGTGGTCGCCGCCGATCATCTGATCCCCGACACCGATAAATTCACCGCCGCCTGCCGCGCCGCGCTGCCGGCCGCCAGTGCGGGCGCGATCGTGACCTTCGGAGTCAAGCCCACCTATCCTGCTTCGAGCTACGGCTATATTCGTCCGCAGCCGGCGCCGGACGGGACCGCGGTCCACAAGGTCGAAGCCTTCGTCGAAAAGCCCGATGCCGCGACCGCCGCCAAATACGTCGCCGACGGCTATCTCTGGAACAGCGGGAACTTCATGTTCCGCGCCGAGGTGATGCTGCGCGAACTCGCCCGCCTCGAACCGGAGATCAGGAACGCGGCCAAGGCCGCCGTCGACAACCTCACCTCCGATCTCGATTTCTACCGCCTCGCCGAAGGGCCGTTCGCGAGGGCGCCCAAGAAATCCATCGATTATGCGGTGATGGAACGCACCGCGCTCGCGGCGGTGCTGCCGGTCGCGTTCCGCTGGTCCGACATCGGCAGCTGGAACGCGGTGTGGGACGCCCAACCGCAGGACCCCTCGGGCAATGTGATCGAGGGGCCGGCGGAAGTGATGAACACCAGCAACAGCCTGATCCGTTCCGAGGAAACGGTGCTCACCACCGTCATCGGCCTCGACGGCGTCATCGTCATCGCGACCGCCGACGCCGTGCTGGTGGTGTCGCAGCAACAGGCGGAGCGGGTCAAGGACCTGGTCGAGCAGCTCAAGAAGAAAAACCGCACCGAGGCTCTGGAACACCGCCGCGTCTACCGGCCGTGGGGCTTCTACCAGAGCGCCGACTCCGGGTCGCGCTACCAAGTCAAGCGCATCTGCGTGAACCCCGGCGCGCGGCTCTCGCTGCAGAAGCATTTCCACCGCTCCGAGCATTGGGTGGTGGTGCGCGGCGTCGCCGAGGTGACGATCGGCGAGGACGTGCGCCTCTATCACGAAAACGAATCCGCCTATGTGCCGATCGGCGCGGTCCATCGCCTCGCCAATCCCGGCAAGATCCCGCTGGAGCTGATCGAAGTGCAGGTCGGCAGCTATCTCGGCGAGGACGACATCCTGCGGCTCGAGGACGTCTACCGCCGCCACGCCGAGGCGTGAGCGCTCAATCCGATCGCCTGCTCGGCCGCGCCGACGCCGCTGCGGTAGGCGCCGTGGGCGGTCGAAAAGTCCGCGCTGGAACACGCCTCGCCCGCGAAGAAGAGACGCTGGTCGACCGGCGCGGCGAGCACCTGCCTGGCATCCGCCTGTCCCGGCTTCGCGTGCGAATAGGAGCCGCGCGCATGCGGGTCGCGCGCCCAGGCGGAGGCGGCGACCGGGTGCAGGCGGGCTCTGATATCGCTGCCCAGGAGCGAGGCGAGCTGGTCGATGGCGAAGCTCGCAAACGCCGCCTCCCCCCCTTGCTCGAGATCGCGGGCGAGCGCGCCACCGAAATAGCCCTCGACCAGCGGCCGGCCCAGCGGACGCAGGTGGTAGCTGCCGGTGCGGACCCGATCGAGAGCGCCGTAGAGATGGGAATCCTTGGGGAACGCCTCCGCGCCATCGAGCCGCAGATAGAGCTTGTCGGCGAGGCCGAGCGGCAGCCCTTGCGCAGCCGCGATCTTGGCGGGCAGCGCCGGCGTGAAGCGCGGCATGCCGGCCGCCAGCACATTGGTCGGCACCGTGACG
>Ga0302325_10004521_pt1 | contig 32111 bp, 25 predicted proteins | sample Palsa_T0_2_FD_201948 | JGI IMG/M metagenome (GOLD analysis project Ga0302325, IMG submission 201948) | Peat permafrost microbial communities from Stordalen Mire near Abisko, Sweden - Palsa_T0_2 | ecosystem: Environmental > Terrestrial > Soil > Palsa > Peat permafrost | place: Sweden: Abisko... | reverse complement strand
CCGGATGGTGGTCGAGATAGCGGCGCGTCCATGTAAGCGTCTTGCCGGATTGCAGGATGACGCGGTATTCACCATGCGTCCATTTCTGAAACTCGCGAATGAAGTCGATCCGGACCAATGAGGAACGATTCAGCCGCAGGAAGCGGTCGCGGTCGAGTTTCTCCTCCAGGCCCTCGATCGTTCCTCGCACCTCGTATCGACGATCGCCGACGTGGAGATAGAGATAGTTCCTGTCCGCCTGGACCCAGTCCACCGTATTGAGACTGAGCAGAATGCCGCGGTCGTGATCCTCCACCAGGAGCTTCGGTTGCGGAGCGGATTGCCGCTGGAATTGGCGCAATAATTCCTGCATTCTGGCGACGGAGCTCTCGCCCGCATCAGCCCGCACTCGATCCCGCACATCGGCCATGACCTTGCGAAATCGCGGCTGATCGAAGGGTTTCAGCAGATAGCCGAAGGCGTGTACCTCAAAGGCTTGAATGGCGTATTCATCATGCGCGGTGACGAATACAATGCGCGGAGGAACGTCGTCCTTAAGAGTTCGAATCACCTCGAAGCCGTCCATCTCCGGCATCTGCACATCTAGAAAGAGCAAATCCGGCCGGCTGTCGCGGATACCGCGTACGGCATCCAAGCCGTTTCCAGCCTCGCCGACCACGGAGACATCGGGCTCATAGGCGAGGAAGCGCAGCAGCTTCTTCCGCGCCGGAACTTCGTCGTCGGTGATAAAAACACGCAGTCTGGCCATCCCTGTCATGCGGCTGCGGCCTTCATCGGCACGCGAATAGTCACGGTTAGCCCATTCGCATTTTCAAAAGAGATGCGGCGGTCTTCTCCGTACAGGCTGGCGAGACGTTGTTCGGTGTTGGAAAGCCCGATCCCCTTTTTCCACGCTCCCGCTTCGAGGTTAGCGATTCCGGGACCGTTGTCTTTGACCCGAAGCAATAGTTCGCTCTGTTCGCGGCTCGCGGTCACTCCGATCCGAAGACTCGAAGCATGTGTGCCGCGTCCGTAGCGGATGGCGTTCTCGACCAGCGGTTGGAGGATTAGCTGAGGAACGGGAACCTCGGCCAACGCAGGGTCGATCTCGAACTCAACATGCAGATCTTCGGCGAACCTCCCCTCCATCACCGCGATATACAGCTTGAGCAGGGCGAGTTCGTCTTTGAGCGGGATCTCCTGCGCGTGGCCGAGATGCAGCGTCTGGCGCAACAGATCGCTGAGCTGCGCCAGCATCGTGTCGGCGCGGGAGACGTCTTCGTGCATGACGGAGGAAATGGCGTTCAGAGCGTTGAAGAGAAAATGCGGCTGGAGCTGCAAGCGCAGATTCTGTAACTGCGCCTCAGCCAGCCGCGCTTCGAGATCGGCGGAAGCCATCTGCCGGTTGCGCGCGTCACGATAGGAGTCGATGAAATAAATGGTGCTTGCGGCCACGGAGAAGAGCAGCACATGTTGCGCAAACTCCATTGGGTAGCGAAAAGTCATATTGCCGTAGTCGTATGCGCCCAGGCCAAAAAGAGGAGCAAGCAGGCTGCGGCAAGCGCCCATCAGCGTGGTGTCACACGCGGAGATTACCAGAAATATCAGCACATTCAGCGGGATCGTGCGCCACCAGTTGTCTCTTCGGATGCGCGCCCACCGAATCAACGACAGGAACAACGGGAACAGCGCGAGGCCGGCATAAACGCCGGTCATCTCCTCGAACAGGCGTATGCCGAAGGTGCCGGTGCGGTCCCGAGCCAGGTCGTCAAGATAGCGGTATCCGAAATTGAGTATGCCGAGCGCGGTGAATCCCAGGCAGACCAGCAGAACGGTCTGCGTCCGTGTCACCACGGCGTAGCGGCTGCTTGCGGATTGGGCATTCCCCGGCATGAATTCCACAGTAACCCAAAGACGCCGTCTCATGCAGCCATCGCGCCACGTAAATTGAAGAGCAATGCAAAGAAAACTTCGGCAGTTCCCGTTCGTCCCAGCACCGTCCCGCTTGTCCCAAAGCCTTTGCAAAAGCGAAGCCTTCACGATATTTCTTGGCTTATGAAGATACTGCGTTGGAAACAAGCTTGCAGGGCGATTGCCATCGGAGCAATTGCGAATTGGTTGGTCATAACAGCCTTGGCGCAAACTCCCAAAGAGATCGACTGGCCGAGCTACGGCAACGATGCAGGCGGCATGCGCTTCTCATCGCTGACACAAATCAATCGCGATACGGTCGCGCGGCTCAAGGTCGCATGGGTCTTCCATACCGGAGACATTTCGAACGGAAACAACGGTCAGAAACGCAGTGGCTTTGAAACCACACCGATCATGGTGGATGGCACGCTCTATCTGACCACGCCGTTCAACCAAGTGATCGCGCTTGATCCGCAGTCCGGAACGCAGCGCTGGGCCTACGATCCTCAGATCGATCGCAGTCTAGATTATGGAGATGGCCTCATCAACCGCGGCGTCGCCACATGGATCGATTCTGGGCGAAAAGGAGCCGAGCCTTGCGCGCGGCGCATCTTTGAGTCCACGCTTGACGCAAGGCTGATCGCGCTGGACGCCGCAACTGGCAAGCCCTGCGCCGACTTCGCCGATCATGGCCAGGTGAATTTGCGCGACGTGCCCGGCTACACCAGCGCCGGGCTCGGCGAGCACCACCAGGGCTGGTATCACATGACTTCGCCGCCGGTCACCATAGGCGACCTGGTCATCGTTGGCTCGGCCATCGACGACAACAACCGCGCCGACATGCCGCTGGGAGTGGTGCGCGCATACGACGCCCGCACCGGCGCCTTGCGCTGGAGCTGGGACCCGATCCGCCGTAACATCACGGCCAGCCCGACAGCCGTCTCTTCAGAGAAATGGGCCTCCGGCGCGGCCAACGCCTGGTCGATCATGACCGTGGACGCAGCTCGCGGCCTGGTCTTTGTCCCGACCGGAGCCGCCAGCCCGGACTACTACGGCGGCTTGCGCCCTGGCGATGACAGATGGGCCAACTCGGTCGTTGCGCTCGACGCGAAGACAGGCAAGCTGGCATGGGGATTTCAACTGGTGCATCACGATCTATGGGACTACGACACGGCGTCTCCGCCGCTGCTCGCCACGATTCCTCATGGCGGCAAACAGGTCGATGCTGTTGTCCAGGGCAATAAGACCGGGTTTCTATACGTTCTCGATCGCGATACCGGTGCGCCAATATTTCCCGTGGAAGAGCGGCCCGTGCCGAAAAGCGATGTTCCGGGGGAAATGGCGTCGCCAACCCAGCCGTTTCCAGTTGTCTTGCCGGCGGTTGCGCCGCAAAGCCTGACCGCCGACCTAGCCTGGGGGCTGACTCCAGCCGATCGCGAGTTCTGCCGCGCCGCAATCGCAAAACTGCGCAACGACGGGATTTTCACGCCGCCCAGCATCCAAGGAACGCTGTCTGCGCCGGGAAATGTTGGCGGCATGAACTGGAGCGGCTACTCGTACGATCCTGTGCAGCACTTGCTCTTCGTGAATACCAACAATCTTCCTGCTCGCGTGCGGCTGATCCCACGCGACAAGGTTGCGTCCGATAACGAAGACGGCAGCTACGGCGCCCAGCGCGGCACGCCCTATGCCATGTTGCGCCGCTTCTTGCAGTCGCCGTCGGATTTGCCGTGCGGCGCGCCACCGTGGGGCACTCTCACCGCGCTAGATCTCGCTTCGGGAAGCATCCGCTGGCAGGTTCCTCTGGGTACGATGGAGAATTTCGGCGGGAAACATCCAGCAGTCCCGGCGGGCTCCATCAGCCTGGGAGGATCGATCGCAACCGCCGGGGGACTGGTTTTTATCGCTGGAACTACAGACCAGCACATCCGCGCCTTCGACTCCTCGACCGGAAAGATGCTGTGGGAGGCAGAGTTGCCAGCCGGAGGAAACGCAACGCCGATGACCTACGAGGCTGGCGGAGAGCAGTATCTGGTGATTGCCGCAGGCGGACACCAGGCGATTCCGGAGGAGCCGCTCGGAGACGCGCTGGTGGCTTTTTCCATTCCGCGATAAGCACTGGCCTGCGGCGTGTACCGTATCTCAGTGCATCGCCGCGCTGCTGCCCCCGCCGCCGGGCTTGTTCTTGCTCAACAGAAAGGCAAAGAAGATCATCCCAATCGCCATCCAGAAGAGCATCTTGTAGACATCCTGATACCCCAACATGCCGGATTGCTGCTGGAGCTGGTTATAGATACTGCCCCTGGCCATTCCCGCACCCTGTGGGCCGCCAAAGCTCTGGCCCAGCGAATGGGTCAACCCCTGCCGGTACTGGCTGTAGGGGATGTTCAGAGAGGTCATGCTCTCCTGCAACCGCGCCTGATGCCACAAATCGCGGTTGGTCACAGCGGCGCCCGTGACGGCGATGAAGATGCTGCCGCCGATGTTGCGAACGAAGTTGATCAGTCCGGCAACCTGATTGCTTTGCTCCCTGGGGGTCCCGATATAAGCTGCCGTGGTGATGGGAATGAAGCAGAACGGGATGGGCGCGAGTTGAATCACGCGCAGCCAGCTTGCGTTGGCGAAGCTCATGTTCAGGCTCAGGTCGCGCGTGGTCAGCCAGAACGAAAGCGCAAAGAAGCAGAAGCCGACCGCGGCGATGTTGCGCGCGGGAAACTTGCCCGTGGCCCAGCCGGCAAAAGGCATCACCACCAGCAGGGAAATACCGCCGCCTGTCAGCGCCAGCCCTGCGTTGGTGGCCGTATAGCCGAGCAACTGCTGCAGGAACTGCGGCTGCAACACTGTGCTGGCGTTGAGCACGCCGCCAATCAGCATCATGAGAAAGCAGCAGATGGCGAAGTTCTTGTATTTGAAAAGACGCAGGTTGATCAGCGGGTCTTTCTTCTTCAACTCCCAGACAATCAGGCCGATCATGCCAACGATGAACATGACCAGGAAAAACCGAATGAAGTTCGACGAGAACCAGTCGTTTTCTTCGCCCTTGTCGAGCATGATCTGCAAGCCGCCCATGGCCAAAGCCAGGAAGGCAAGTCCCATGTAATCCATGTTGAAGATGCGCTTTCGGTCCGGCTTGATCCATGGCGGATCGTCCACGAGGCGCGTGACCATGAGGTAGGCCAGAATGCCGACCGGGATATTGATGTAAAAGATCCAGCGCCAGGAGTAGTTGTCGGTGATCCAGCCGCCCAGCGACGGGCCGATCGAGGGAGCAAGCACCGCGACCAGGCCGTAGAGCGCAAAGGCCTGTCCGCGTTTGCGTTCATCGAAAGAGTCGGCCATGATGGCCTGGGCCATGGGCTGCAAGCCGCCTCCGCCGGCGCCCTGCAGCACGCGGCAGAGCAGCAGAATGGGCAGGGAAGGCGCGATCCCGCAGAGAAAGCTGGCGACCGTGAAAATGGTGATGCAAAGCAGGAAAAAGTTCTTGCGGCCGATTACGCTCGAGGCCCAGCCGCCGATCGGCAACACAATGGCGTTGGACACCAGATAGCTGGTCAGCACCCATGTGCCTTCATTGGTGCTGGCGCCGAGGTCGCCGGCAATGTGCGGCAACGCTACGTTGGCGATGGAGGTGTCCAGCACCTCCATGAACGCAGCTAAAGCAACCGTGGCGGCAATGGCCCAGGGATTGACCCGCGGCTTCCAATTCGCATGGTCATGAACCGCAGGATTTGGATTCTGTACCGTTTTCGACCCGGCCGCCTGAGATTGTCCTGGCGAATCGGGAATCGAGTCGTTACCGGTTAGAACTCCGGTGGAACTTGCCATGCATTTCCCCTAGGAATTTTCTGTGGGATGAAGTTGCTTCTTCCATTCGAGTCCGAGGACTGAAATCCGCATGAAACTGTACCTTATCCAGATGGCAAAATGGCCGCCAAGGATGCACGAATGCCGGGATTTTGCACCACTCCCCGCTCAGGATCGGATGCGTCTTCTCATGCACAACCAAATCACGACCTGCAGCACCAACGCTCCGGAGCAGTCGAGCATGACATCCCAGAAAGAGCCGCTGCGGTTGGGCAGAAATGTTTGGTGAAACTCATCGCAGGAGGCGATGAAAAAGGTTCCCATCATCGCCAGGCCGTGAACGGCGACGCGGTTGCGAGCAGGGTCGTCCGTGCGCCACGTCATCCAAAAGGCGCGGAACCAGGCAACCGACTGAATGCCGTAACCGGTAAAGTGACCGCCCTTACGAATGGTCATATGTAAACGCCACCACTCCGGCTGGGTGAAATGGCGATGGAGCAGAAACTCGAAGAAGCGTTGCAGAGGAGCACTGGTGTGGTCGGCGCCAAAGGCAACGGTCGATTCCAAGCCGATGACCCCGATGCACACAACGACCGGAAGCCAAGCCCTGGCCCAATGGCCAAAGCTAACTCGGGTGCGGGCCGTGTCGCCGGCGGCTGGCGGGGGAGCCACGCTACTGGACATTGTCATTACTCCACATGGTAGTTGGGCGCCTCGCGGGTGATGATGACATCGTGGACATGGCTCTCGCGCAATCCTGCGCCGGTAATGCGCACAAACTTAGCGTTTTCCTGGAGATCCGCAATGGTCCCGCAACCTAGATAGCCCATGCCGGAGCGCAGCCCGCCTACCAGTTGCAGCACCATGCCTTCCAGCGGTCCGCGATAGGGAACTCGGCCTTCAATCCCCTCGGGCACGAACTTCGCGAGGCGGTTCTGGCTGGAGCGCTCGCGCTGCACCACATTTTCGACGCTTTCAGCCGAAGAACCGGCATCGTCGCTAGCCTGGAAATAGCGTTCGCTGGAGCCAAGCGCCATCGCGGTCAGCGAGCCCATCCCGCGGTAGGATTTGAAACTGCGTCCCTGGTAGAGGATCGTTTCGCCCGGGCTTTCATCCACGCCGGCAAAGAGCGACCCGATCATCACGGAACTGGCGCCGGCGGCGATAGCCTTGGTTACTTCGCCTGAATACTTGATGCCGCCATCGGCAATCACAGGAATACCGTGTTCCTTGGCCGCTCGATAGGCCTCGGCGACGGCCGTAATCTGCGGCATACCGGCGCCGGTGACCATGCGCGTGGTGCAGATGGAGCCGGGTCCGAAGCCGACCTTGATCGCGTCCGCGCCCGCGTCGATCAGCGCCAAGGCGCCGTCGTATGTGGCCACGTTGCCGGCTAGCAGACCAATGTTGGGGAAGGCCTTCTTCACTTCGCTCACCGCTTCGAGCACGCGCGAAGAATGCCCGTGTGCCGAGTCGATGGCCAGCACGTCGGCGCGGGCGCGAACCAGTTCCGCGGCGCGCTCCAGAAAGTCGCCAGTCGCGCCGATCGCTCCACCAACCCGCAACCGGCCCTTCGAATCCTTGGAAGCATTCGGATATTTCAGCTTTTTCTGGATGTCCTTGACGGTAATCAGCCCTTTGAGCTGGTATTGGTCGTCAACCACCAGCAGCTTTTCCACGCGATGCTTGTGCAGGATCAACTCCGCCTCTTCGAGAGTCGTTCCGACCGGGACGGTGATCAGGTCGGTCTTGGTCATCACGTCGCCAATCGGCACATCGGTGCGGGACTCAAAGCGCAGATCGCGGTTGGTCAGGATGCCGACCAGGCGCTTGCCGCGCGTCACCGGCACGCCGGAAATCTTGTAGCGGCGCATCACTTCAAGCGCAGCGGCAATCGGCTGGTCCGGCTCAATGGTCACGGGATCCACGATCATGCCGCTTTCCGAGCGCTTCACCTTGTCGATTTCGCCCGCCTGGTCCGTGATCGACAGATTGCGATGCACAATGCCGATGCCGCCCTGCTGCGCCATGGCGATCGCCATCCGCGACTCGGTCACCGTATCCATGGCGGCCGAAATCAGCGGCGTATTCAGCGTAATGTGCTTGGTGAGCTGAGTCTGAGTGCTTACCTGGGTCGGAACAACGTCAGAGTGTGCCGGGACCAGCAGCACATCGTCAAAAGTCAAAGCTTCGGGCAAAGGGTGAGTCAACATAAGTATCAGATGCTCCCGGCGTCTCTTGAGCTTCAAGGGCGCAATATGCTCGGCCGGCGCGGGAGCTTCTGGTTATTGTAGCGGAGTGGTCAAGAGGATTGATTATCCTGCGGGACCCAGCTTAAATCCACGTGATGATTTTGATAACGATTAAGGGCGAGACACAAATCGGTTGCCCACTACTATCGCCAAAATAGTGGCCAAGGGCATGGAGATGCTTAGGGCTGCAATCGTTTGGCCGTGAAGCGCCAAATACCCCGCCATCGAAAATCCGACCAGCGCTATGATTGAGCCGCAAATCGTGCCGACCGTTCCGCGCTTCGCTTCGGCATTCACGTGCGTAATCGCAAAATCGTAATGCCTTTTGTCCATAGCGTCCATCTGCGCGAGGATAGACCGCGTCAACTCTAAACGTTGCTCGGGAGTTAAACCGTCCCAAGCGGAGGGAGGAATCTGCTGAAAGTTGTTCACCTGCTGGTTGAAACTGATCGGAGTCTTCGTTTGAGGCGGATTTATTGCGGGGAGCTCTTCAGCAGAGACGGCCGGAAGGACTGTACCAGCTTCATCTGTGCTCTTATTGCCATCATCCTCAGGCATATTCCAAAATCTCTCCGCATATGGACTTTAACTGTTCTCCGGTAGCAATCAACTCTTTATCGCTGTTAGTTTTCCGAATCTCCAGTACGTAACGGTTCAAGGAGGGGTGGAGGACCGTAGACCAAAGCGGGTGCGCAGCTTTCACCTGTCCCTTGTAATCTCGCAGCCATTCAAGAACCTTAACTCTGTCAGACGCAGGAATGCGCGGGGGCACGATTACCTCCACGTTCCATCCGTCCGAGGTCTTCAATACGTTATAAACAATGGACTTGTTGGCGGTCGACAGGTACGAATTAAAGTACGCCATCTTTGACATAAACCCTCCAAAAGCGCCGCTTGCGGTGTGGAAGATGTATACCACATACAACGGCGCCGCGAATAGAGTGTAAAGGTAACCACCCCGCTACGCTGTATGCATTAGACCATCCAATATCGACTTGGGCTGCATTAGATCAGCCAAATTCCGTTACCGTCGCGTTTCAAACCGCTTGAAAAAGCTGGTATCAAGGTAGTGCGGCGTGCTGGGGTCGTCGGCGACGTTTCGCGCCAGATCGGCGAGAAATCTGTTGAACTGCGCGGCGGCGGCAAAGTCCACCGGCTGCGTGAGATCGTCATCGGTCGAGTGATAGCGCTGCGCCAGCCACGCTCGCCAGGCCTTGTATTCGGATGAGCCGGCGGTCCAGCCAAATTTAAAGGCCAGAGCCGGCACGCCCGCCTGCACAAAGCTGTATTGGTCGGTGCGGATGAACGAGTTGCGATCCGGCTCGGGATCGACGGCAATCTCAATGTGATGCTCAGCGCCGACGGCGCGCGCCTGATCAGCCAGCGTCGATTGCTCCAAGCCCTGCACATGCAGCTTCTTGAGCGGGAAAATAGGCATAAACATATCCAGATTCAGATCGGCCTTGATCGCGTTTTCCGGCACCGTCGGATGACTGGCGAAATACCGCGAACCGAGCAGACCTTTTTCCTCCGCAGTGAAGACCAGAAAGAGCATCGAGCGTTTGGGGTGCGTTTTCGCTTCCGAGAACTTCTTCGCCACTTCCAGCACTGTCGCAACCCCGGAAGCGTCGTCCATCGCTCCTGCATAAATGGTCTTGCCGTTGATCGGTTCACCTACGCCGAGATGGTCCAGATGCGCAGACACCAGAACGTATTCGGACTTAAGTGTGGGGTCGGAGCCTTCGAGTTTGGCGGCGATATTCGGCGACTCGACATGGGTGACTTCGGTCGTCACCGTTGCAGAAAGTCCTTTTCCGAGAGCGAAGCGAGGCAGCGGCTTCTGCGCGTCGGCGAGCGCGAGCATTTCGGCAAAGGTGTGCCCGGTGCCGGCGAAAAGCTTCTCGGCTTCGCCCGGATTAAACGTGGCCGTGAACAGCTCGCCGTGGTCGTTAGTCAGTGCCGGATGGCGTTTTTCGACCTCGGCCTCGTCGGCAGTTGCCGCCAGCCGCATCCCTGGCTGCGAAGCTGAGCTTGCCACGCGTGACCATCCGAAATCCATCGACTTGGGCGTCGGAATCGAGATCGCGCCCACGGCTCCGGCATCGCGGATAGCCTTGATAAACGGCGTCGTCCGCGCAAAGGACTTCAGCGGTCCCGGCAGATCGGCGGGTCCGCCATTCAGATAGACCACGATCTTGCCCTTGAGCGCGTCCTTCGGCACGTCGGCCGAGTCGAAGTCGTCATACTTCGCCTCCGGCAGATGCAGACCGTAGCCGATGAACACCAGCGGAGCATCGATCGTCTTCGGCTGCTGCGAACGCGTGCCGAGAATCGCATCCTTCCCCAGTACCAGCGGCGTCGCCTTGCCGTCGATCATGAGGCCAATCGTTGATTTATCCGCCAAAACCCGCTGCACGTCAAAATGCACCGGCTGATACCACCCTCCAGCTACGCCCGCAGGTTTCAGCCCGTAGGACTTGAACTGTTCCACGACGTAGGCCGCTGCTTTCAGGAACTCCGGACTTCCGGTTTGCCGCCCCTGCATGGCGTCGCTGGCCAGATACTGCACATGCGCCCACCACACTTTGCCGGCCGTCTCATCGGAGCTGGCCGTAACAGATCTGGCCGCATCCGGCGCGGCGGTCTGCGCAAGGCTAAAGGCAACAACAGCGAGCAGAGAAAAACCGGCAGCGACGCGGCAGAGGCGATTCAGGTGCATGTGAGTCTCCAGAGCAGCAGAATACACGCGCTGCCCAAGAGCGATTCCGTGAACTGAATATCTGGTCTCAGCCTGCGTAGGGCGAGCTAATCCGATCTCAATTGCTGGGCGAAAACCGGGGGGTGGGGTGTTTTGCTGAAAAATCAGCCATAATGTGCTGATTCGGTATTGCTTAGTGGTAGGTTACTTGGCACATTTTGCGTGCTTTTGTGCCACTTTTGCCGCCAATTCATGCCTATTTGCCGTGGATCGCTGTGATTGCGGATGCTGTTAACTGGTTTTCCCTCATTGTATGCAAAATGGATTTAATTCTGTGCAACAAGGATCGGAAGGGTAATCGCATGGAGGGAAATGGGAGCCGATATGCCGGGCCTTCAGCCCTTCGATCTCGCTATTGGCACCCGAAACCCAGGCCGTTGGCCTGGGCTGGGATAAAGGAGCACCTATGGCGCTCAGTTTTGCGGGTGCCGTTGGGACGTCTCCGGCCCGAATCGCTGTGCGGTTTGGGTGCGGGCAGACTTATGCGACTGTCTGGAGCGGGCCGCTTGGATAGCGGTCAGGCGAAAATCTCCACCTCGTCGTCCGCCACGGCTGAAGTCACAAGCCGCTTCGCATCGGCAAGCGCATCGGAGATGATCTCATCCGAAACCCCAAGGCGACGGAGGCTTTCCGTGAGCCGCTGCTCCGGCGAGTTTTCCAGGCGTGCCAGGTCTTTGCGCAGACCTTGCCCAATGTAAGCGCGCATGAGCGGCTGATAGCCGGAAAATCCGAGAGTCGGTGCGATCTCTTTCAGGTCGTCGATCACATCGTCTGGAATACGCATGCTGATCACCGTCATTGGCCGGTCTTTCCGCATGCGCTGCTTGAGACGGTCACGCATTGTTTTCATAGTCTCTCCGTTCCCTTGACGTAGCTTCCCGTGCTGAAATGATGCGAATCTCTTCGCCTTCGCGTGCCATGTGAACGACGAAGACGAGCTTGAGGCCTTCCGATTGGCCGATTGCTGCTTCCCTTAACTCGCCGCCGACGCTCGCGTCCCCGAACAGAACGAATGGATCGAGGAAGACGAGAGATGCTGCCTCAAAACGAATTCCATGCTTTCTGACGTTCGCGACAGCTTTGTCTGCGTTCCACACGAAGTCGAGCCCGTTCCGAGTGAAATGCACGTCCATTCCGCAAATCGTATATACGTTGTATGGTCGTCGTCAAGAGCGCAGCGGATTGAGCAGCCTAACTTCTCAGGCATTCGCCCGGTAAGAGCAAAACAAGCCATCGCGCATTGAATTTCTCGCGGTTTGGCCGTATTCTAATAAAGCAGACGAATTTGTCCGTGCCGCCGTGCGCAAACCGGGGGTCGGAGAGAGGAGTGGGCTTACAGCCCACTTTTTCTTTGGGGCAAAATTGGGCCGGACGCAGGCCTGAATCGCGTGGGTTTTGGTAGTTTTCGCCGGAATTTGGGGCGACTGAGCTGGAGCAGATGGCGGCAAAGCAGGACGAAATTCGCAAGGCGGCAGACCGGGTCGCGGGATCGCTAGGGCTGGATGTGGTGGACGTGGAGTTCATCGGCCAAGCGAAGAACCGCACGTTATGCGTCTATCTGGAGAAGAACGCCGAAGGGCGCGCCCGGCAGGCGGCCGCGGCGGCAGCCCAGCGAGCCGCTGTTGCATCCAATCCAGAGGGCGCCATCGAGATCGATATGGCTTTGGCCGTTCCGGAGAGGTTTACGACCGGCGAGTTGAATCCCGAGCATCTTTCCTGGCTCACGCATGAGGATTGCGCCGCGTTCAGCCGCGATTTTGGCGTTTTGCTCGACGTGGAAGACCTGGTTCCAGATAGCGAATATGTGCTTGAGGCCAGTTCACCGGGCTTGGATCGCAAGCTGACCCGGCAGGTAGATTTTGAACGGTTTAGAGGTTCCTTGGTCAAGATTCAGACCCTGGAGCCGATCGCCAGCAATCGCCATTGGCAGGGGCGGCTGACGGCGATGAAGGAAGATACGGTCACGCTCGACCTGACCGCGACGAAACAAAACAGCAAGGCCCGCAAGACCGGCGTGAGTTCGGTCGAAATCGCCCTCGGCAATATTGAGAAGGCGCATCTGGTTCCGGAGTTCTAGGCCCGCAATTCGGAGCCAGAAACTCCACTTTTGAAGGCTGGTTAAAGATTTGTTTCCACCGGCCCATCCCCAAGCAAGCCCGTACCTGAAGTTCGGGGCAAGGAAAGCAGAAGCATATGTCCAGCGCGTTGTACCAGAGCATTGAGTTGTTGAGCCGCGAAAAGAGCATTGACCCGGGGATCGTCGTTTCGGCGGTCGAAGAGGCGATCGCCCTCGCTACCCGCAAGTACTACAAAACGCAGGAAAACATGCGCGGCGAGCTGGACAAGGAAACCGGCGAAATCAAGGTGTACGCCTACAAGACGGTGATGAGCGACGAGGAAGAGATCGAAGACCCGGTCAATCAGATCACGCTTGTTGAGGCTCAAGAAATGGCCGCCGGCGCGGAACTTGAGCCCGGCTCGGAGATTCGCCTTTATAAGGACACGCGCCCGCTGGGCCGCATTGCCGCGCAGCTCGCCAAGCAGGTCATCTTCCAGAAGGTGCGCGAGGCCGAGCGCGATACCGTCTTCAACGAGTACGCGCATCGCGAAAAGGAAGTGCTTTCCGCGGCCGTCAAGCGCATCGAGGGCCAGGACATCATCATCGACCTGGGCAAAGCGGAAGCCCGCATGCCCAAGCGCGAGCAGTCGCGCCTCGAGCAGTTCTCGGTTGGCGAGCGCATCCGCGTGGTGCTGCTCAAGGTCGATCGCGCCGCCAAGGGGCCGCAAGTAGTCGTCTCCCGCGCCGCGCCGGAGCTGGTTTCGAACCTCTTCCAGTCCGAAGTCCCCGAGATTTACGACAACACGGTCGTCATCCGCGCCATTGCCCGTGAAGCCGGCGAGCGCACCAAGATCGCCGTCATGAGCCGCGACAAGGACGTCGATCCGGTCGGCGCCTGCGTGGGCATGAAGGGCATGCGCGTGCAGTCGATCATCCGCGAACTGCGCGGCGAAAAGATCGACATCATCGAGTACAACGAAGAGATCACCACTTTCGCTGAAAAGGCTTTGCAGCCGGCCAAGGTCAGCCGCGTTTCCATCGTCGATCTGGCCGACAAACAGCTCGAAGTCATCGTCGACGACACGCAGCTATCGCTGGCCATCGGCAAAAAAGGCCAGAATGTGCGTCTGGCGGCAAAACTGCTCGGCTGGAAGATCGACATCAAGAGCGAGGAAGAGAAGCGGCAGGAAGTGGAGCAGCAGATGAGCGGCTTCTCCAGCGGTCCTTCGACGCCGATCGAGGCTGTTTCCGAGTTGGGCGAGAGCATCATCCAGAAGCTGGTGGCTGCGGGCATCACCACGGTCGAGAGCCTGGCCGATATGACGCCCGAGCAACTCGAAGAGATCCCCGGCATCGGCGAAAAGACGCTGGAACGCATCAGCGTCGCCGTGCGGCACTACTTCGGCCAGTACGAAGAGGGCGAAGCCAATCCGAGTGCTACGGCTGGGGCTGCCACCGACGAAGTTGTCGAGCCGGGCACGCCGGAAGAACCAGCGGAAGAAGCGACTGCGGAGCTGAAGCCAGAATCGAAGCACGACGACGCAGCAACGGAAACGATGGAAGTCGAAAACGCCGCCGATCCGGAGCGTCCGCATCCGGTGGAAGCCGAAGACGTGGTTCCAGCGCGCGAATTGAAGCAGGTTTCTCCGGAAGCGGTGCTGGAAGATACGGAAAAAGTGGAAGAAGCGGCGATGGATCAAGGGAACGATCTGGATGCGGGTTCGGGCGAGGAGCGGGGCGATGCGTAAGTTGCGCCGCTCCGTAAACATGGATTCACGGTTTCAGAGGATAATAGCAATAGGCCAAGTTTTAGCGTGCCGTGAGGTTGCTATGACCAGTTAACCGACATAGGGCAGGACAACGAAAAGAGGCGGATTGAGTAAGGTTCGAATTAACGATCTGGCGCGTGAGCTGGAAGTCAAGAGTAAACAGATTCTCGACGCACTGGAACATATGAATCTGGCGGACGGCAAGACCCACTCGAGTTCCATTGAGGAGCATGAGGCCGTGCGCGTGCGTAACTATTTTGAACGCGGGTCCCGGCCTGCGCCATCCGCGAGTTCTCGTTCCGAGCAGGACAATCGCCCCAAGATCGACCTCTCGAATGTCTCCAAGCCCGGCGATGTGATGAAGGCGATTCTGGCGCGCAAGCAGGAAGCAGAGCGCGCGGCGCAATACCCGCAGCGTCCGGCATCGGCGCCGCCCGCGGTCGTGGTGCGCCCACCGGCTCCCGCTGCAGGTTCCAGCCAGGCCGCCTCGACTAGCGGTTCCGGAATTGCTCGTCCCGCGACGTCTACACCGCCTGTTCCGCCGCGTTTCGTTACTCCGGCTCCCCGGCCTGAGCCGCGCAGGATCGTGCCGCAGCCTCGCCAGGCTCCGCCGATTGTCCATGTCGCGCCTCCTGCATCGACTCCGGCCATCGCCTCGCGTCCGCCTGCCGGGCCGGTCATTGCGCGTCCAGCGGCCAGTTCGCAATCTGGATCTCCGGCTGCTCGTCCTGCAGTCGCCGTTGCGCCGCCGGCTGCCGTGGTGGTTAAGCCGCCCGTGGCCGCAACTCCAGCCGCGGTTGTTCCTTCGCCCGTCGCGGCCCCGCCGGCTGCCGTTGTTGCGCAGCCCGCAAAGACCGTTGCCGCTGAACCGGAAGTCCAGGTTGCTCCCGTCGTTGAACCGGCCAAAGTCGCAGCTCCGCCAGCGGCAGTCGCCGTCGCCGAACCGGCGCCCGCTCCCGTTGCGGAAGCTCCGGTTCCCATTGCAGCCAGCCATTCGGCGAGCAATGGCGCGCAGCCGGTAGCTGCCTCGCCTGCGCCAGTTGTCGCCCAACCCGTTGCGGAAGCTCCCGCGCCGGAACCTGTCGCCGTTGCGCCGCCTGCTCCCGTCGTCCAGCCGCGCAAGGTCGTCATGCCGCAGACCGGGCCGCGCCCCGTCTACAAGGCTCCTCCGCCACCGCCGCCTTCCGCTGCTCCGGCGGCTGGTCCGAACGCCGGCATCCAGCGCGGCCGTCCTATCTTTGATCGCGGCGGACAGGGTGGTCCCAGCGGTCCGAGTGGACCAGGCGGCCGTCCCGGCTTTACGCCTCGCCCTCAGGGCGGTTATCCGAATCAGTTCCAGGGAAATCCAGGCTTCCAGAATCAGGGTGCGCCCGGCCAGTTCCCCGGCGGACCGCGTCCCAAGCACCCGACGCGTCCTGGCTTCGCTGGCTCCGGACCCATGAGTCCCGGTGGTCCGGGCGCTCGTCCGGGCTTCGGAGCCCGTCCCGGCTTTGGCGCCCCGCGTCCCGGCGGCTTCGGCGCACCCGGTGGAGCACCGCCTGCGGGTGAAGCGCCCCGCGCCCCGCGTCCTACCGGCCCGTCGCGTGGCCGTGGCCGCCAGCAGTATCCCAAGACCAAAGAAGGCCCGATGAAGGGCTTTACGCCGCCGCCGCGTTTCGGCGGAGCGTACATGGGCTCCAGCGAAATGCCGCCGGTTACGCGTGAAATCACCGTCACCGAAGGCATTTCCGTCAAGGATCTGGCGGAAAAGCTCGAAATTCGAGCCAAAGATCTAGTCGGAACGCTGCTCATGCGCGGCGTCTTCGTTACCGTCAACCAGTCCCTCGACGCCGAAATGGTTAAGGATGTTGCCGCCCGCTTCGGCGCCGGCGCCACCGTTATCAGTTACGAAGATGAAATCGCCAACCAGGCCATCGAAGAGATCCTGGAAAGCGACAACATCGACGAGCTGGAAGTACCGCGATCGCCTGTGGTCACCGTCATGGGCCACGTCGATCACGGCAAGACCTCGCTGCTCGACGCCATCCGCGAAACCGACGTGGCATCCGGCGAAGCTGGCGGCATTACCCAGCACATCGGCGCTTACAAGGTGAAGTTCGCCAAGGAAGGCTCTCCGGCCAACGGCCGCGAGATCGTCTTCCTCGATACCCCCGGTCACGAAGCCTTTACCCGTATGCGTGCCCGTGGCGCCAAGGTCACCGACCTCGCCGTCATCGTTGTCGCAGCAGACGACGGCCCGATGCCTCAGACCATTGAAGCTATCGATCACGCCAAGGCAGCCGGCGTGCCGATCCTCGTCGCCATCAACAAGATCGATCGACCCGACGCCGATCCGGCCAAGGTGCAGAAGCAGCTTGCCGACCGCGGCCTCGTCCCGGACGAGTGGGGCGGCGATACGTTCTACGTCAACGTTTCCGCCAAGAAGCGCATCGGTCTCGACGATCTGCTGGAGATGATCTGCCTGGTCACCGACGACAAGGTTCTCAAGGCCACCCCTGGCCGCAAAGCCGTGGGTACAGTGCTCGAAGCCAAGCTGGATCGCGGACGCGGCACCGTCGCCACCGTCCTCGTGCAGAACGGCACCCTGCACGTCAACGAGAGCTTCATCGTCGGCAACACCTTCGGCAAGGTTCGCGCCATGTTCGACGACCGTGGCCGCACCATCGTCGAAGCCGGGCCCTCGACCCCGGTCGAAGTGCTCGGCTTGGAAGGCATGCCGGACTCCGGCGATACCTTCCTGGTCGTTGCCGATCGCGACAAGGCCAAGGGCATCGCCCAGTACCGCAAGATGAAGGAACGCGAGGCCCAGCTTGCCAAGAGCAGCCGCGTCTCTCTCGAAGGCCTTGCGGAACAGATTCGCACCGCGGGCGTCAAAGATCTGCCGCTCATCATCAAGGGCGACGTTACGGGCTCCGTCGAGGTCATTGCCGACTCGCTGGTCCGCATGTCCACCGAGAAGGTGCGCATCAAGGTCATCCACTCCGGCGTGGGCGCGATCACCGAGAGCGACATCCTGCTCGCCTCGGCCTCGAACGCGATCATCATCGGCTTCAACGTCCGCCCCGAGCGCAAGTCGCAGGAGTTGGCTCAGCAGGAAAACGTGGAAATCCGCCTGCACTCGATCATCTACGAGTTGCAGGATGAGATTCGCAAAGCCATGCTCGGCCTCCTCGATCCGACGTTCAAGGAAAGCTCACTTGGCCGCGCGGAAGTCATCAACGTCATCCGCATTCCCAAGGTGGGCACCGTGGCCGGTTGCCGCGTCACCGACGGCGTTCTGCGCCGCGACGCGGAAATCCGCCTGATGCGCGGCACGGAGCAGGTCTTCAAGGGCAAGATCGCCTCGCTTCGCCGCTTCAAGGACGATGTGAAGGAAGTCACCAACGGCATGGAGTGCGGCGTAGGCCTGACCGGCTTCAGCGACCTCAAGGAAGGCGACGTTATCGAAGCCTTCACCACTGAGCGCATGGCCTCGGACCTCGGCCAATTGGCAACCACGGTAGCAGCAGCCGCCAAGGAAGCCAAGGAAGCCGCCGCCCGCGAAGCCGCCAAGGAGACGGTGGTCAGCTAAACCTGAACCTAAACAAAGTCAAAGGCCCGCTTCTCATCCCGAGACGCGGGCCTTTGGCTTTTCAGTTCTCCCGGCAAATTATGGCTATATATTTTAGCTATAATTTGCGCTATTCTCTTGTCATGGTCGTCAGCACTGCCGAAGCAAAAAATCGCCTCCCCCAGTTGATCCGCGCCGTCCAAGCGGGCGAGGATGTCATTATTACGCGCCATGGCCAACCAGTGGCCCAGTTGACCACTCTCATGGTCGCCAAACGCCCGAAAGTTATCTTCGGCGGCATGAAAGACATCATCAAGCTTTATCCCGGTTGGGACGATCCCATCGACGAAGACCGCTTCCTCGCGGGTGACTTTTGAGTCGGTATTTGCTGGATACAAACGTCGTGCTATTCGCGCTGACGAACGACCCTCGATTGAGCGACGAAATCCGTGTCTTGGTGGCCGCTGGTTCGAACTGTTTGAGCGTCGCTACTTATTGGGAAGTAGTCGTCAAGAGCATGAAGGGGAAGCTTCATGTGGGCGATCCCCGCATCTGGTGGGAAAGAGCATTAAAGGAACTATCCGCCGTTGAACTCAGTATCGAGCGTAACCACGTTGAAAGAGTGTCTCATCTCCCGCCGATTCATCAGGACCCGTTCGACCGCATCCTGATTGCACAAGCAACCGCAGAAAATTTAGCGCTTCTCACGACCGATTCTGAAGTAGCGAGCTACGCATCCCAAGGCTACCGGGTGATCGCTTGACCACACCTCCTTAGCTCAAGGTCACTGCCCCGCGCCCGCAGCCGTCTTCGGCTCGCTCGCCAGCGGCAGCGGAACCTCCAGTGTCCCGGTCCGATTGGTCAGCATATCCCGCACCGCCAGGCGAATCCACGCCGCGCCTGCCGGCACATACAACTCCTGCTCCACGCGAAACATCGCCCGCGCCTTCGGGTCTGCTGCATTGCCAGCCTGACTCGGCGGCTGCGACATCGCGTCGTTCACCATGCCATTCAGCATACGGCCGTTCGCGTCGTAGGCCACCGCTGCAAACTCGATGGACGCCGGGCGACCTGTCTTCTCCGCAAATGCCCGCAACTGGGGATCGATCACCGTGTAGTCGATCCGGTACCGTTGCAGTTGGACGGGCGCAAGCGGCTTGGGCGTCTGATTTTTCTTTCGCGTCCGAAAGTACGCTGGCTCATCTTCCAAAGTCGCCATCTGCTGCGGAGTAGCCATCGCCGGCGGATCGGCTTGCAGATAGGCGCGGAAAATCAGGTCATGCAGCATCGGCGCGCCGTGTTCCACGCTGGTCACCAGAGTATCGTCCTGCTTGGCTGCCAGGAACCGCGCGTCCGGCGTGTTGGCTTTCGCCGCTGGCGCCGCTTCATCGTCAGGAAGCGCGTAGTACAGCTGGCGGTATTCGAGGTGATAGCCCTTCTTCGCGAGAGCTACCTCAATATTCCGCGGCATTTCATCGTACTTGTCGTTGGTCGGCGAATAGCTCAGCGTGTAGTAGCTTGCGCCATCTGAAACTGCCTCCTGCAACACCGCCGTCAGATCGTTGTCGCCGTGGTACGCGTGGCCCCCGGTGAATGCGCCCAACGCATCCGCATTCATCGCGTCTCCCAGCGTCTTTGAAATCCCCGTGCCGGCCCCCGTCGTCGGCGAATTGCTGCCGCCCGGCGCCGCGCCAGCCCGCTCTTCAGCAACCACCACCCCGCGCACATCCACCGGATAAACGGCGATCTGGCTGCGCATCATCGCCTCCAGCGCCTGCTTCACATCGTCCACGTCGACTTGACCCTCGGTGTTGGGGTCCGGGCTGAGTGAAACCGGCAAGTCGCCCGACATCCAAATCAGGTTCTTGCGCCCCGGAAAGCCTGCGAGATAATCGGCCAGAAACTTGAAGAGCTGTACCGTAGCACCCGCTTCACCCCGGCCGTAGTTCCCGCCAAGCAAAAACTGGTTGGGGATATGCGGTCCCGGTCCGCGGCTGGTGATCGCGGTATGCAGCAGCGCTTTGTCTGCGGTAAACCCCTGAATCAGATGCAGTCCATCCGAGTTCACATACACGGCAAATCGCGTCCCGGCTGGCTTGCTGTCAATGAAGTTCAGCAGCGGATGATAGGTCGTCGCCTGATCCGCCAACTCCGTGTTCACCATGTCGTAGACCAGCACATACAAAGGCCCCTGCTCCGGCTCTTTGGGCAGGTCGAGAAAGGTATTCGGCGGCATCGGCGGCAAATTCGGCGGAACAAAACTGGGCTTGTCGCCATCTTCCACATCGAAGGAGAGAATCGTTTGCGGCTTCTTGTCTTCCCACACCGAAAAGTCGCTCTTTTTCAGGCCACGAACCGGCTTGCCCTTGTCATCGGTGACCACGACATCCACCAGCACGCGATGCGTCGTCTCGTGGATCACATAACTCTGGCGGGCGTCGTCGCCCTTGTCCGGTTGCGTCTGGCAAACGGACAACGGAGTTAGCGAAGCCGCGAGAAAAGCGGCCAGAGCAACCTGGGCAAGATTCCTGCCATTGAGCGATTGCAACATGAAGGAACTCCTTTGGCATAACTGCGGCCGGCAGCGTCGGCTTCTCTTGCCTTGCGTTCAACCGCGAGTCTTGCAATTGCATATAACTCAAGGCCCGCAGTTCGTCGCGAAGATAACGCTATCATATTCGCGCTCATCACGGCTTTTCATTCCGTTCGGAGCAAGAGCAACGGCAAAAACAACCGCGGGTCCTTCGGCTTCGCTACAGGGAAAAATGGCGATGGGCTTGCGGGACTTCGCGACTCCGTCAGGAATTCAATCCTCGTGGGGAGAGGGGGATTGTCAGGCCAGGCTTTCAGCAGCCCTCAGTGCCAGTCCGCGCGCAACGGAGGTGAATTCATTGCCCCGGCGGACGCGATCCGCCCCAAAACGGCGTTCGAAAATGCTCCGCACCGCGGGCACAAACGAAGTTCCGCCAGTGAGAAACACCCGGTCTACACTCCCGAATCCAATTCCGGCGCTTTGGAACAGCGAATCGACGCAGCCCTCGATCGCCGCCAGCTCGTCCGCGATCCAGCTCTCAAATTCGGAGCGCGTCACAGCCATGCGCAGCTCCAGCGTGCCATCCACAAAGAGAAACTCGGCAGTCTCCGCGCTCGACAACTCATATTTGAGCCTCTGCACCGCCTGATGCAACTGAAACCCAAGATCTTCCTCAACCAGCGTGATCAGCGCCTCAATCTTCTCCGGTTCCATCGCCCGCGCCCGCGCGCTTTTCAGTATCTCCGTCACATTCCTCGTGCGCAGGAAGGAAAGATAGTGCCAGCGTTCCAGATTCGAGTAGATCCACGCTGGAACCGCAGGCAGCATCTTGCTCGCCGGATGCAGCAGGGTACCGGCGCCCAAGGCCGGCGAAACCAGCTTGCGCACAATCCTCGCGTCAAAGGCGTCTCCCGCCAGTCCCAGGCCGCTATTGCCCAGCAGATCGTTCGCGCTGCGCCCGCGCCGGCGAATTCCCGGCCCTACGCGCAATAGCGAAAAATCGCTTGTCCCGCCACCAAAGTCGCCAATCAGGATCAGCTCATCATGGTCCAGCGTCGCCTCATACGCGTAAGCCGCGGCCACCGGCTCCATGGCAAATTCGATCCGCTCAAAGCCCGCCAGCTCGAACGCGCGCTGCAGCCGGCTCACCGCAAAAACTTCGTCTTCCGCAGTTTCCGCTCCCACAAACCGCACTGGCCGGCCCACCATCGCATAGCGGATCTCTCCTCCAAACTGCCGTTCGGCATTCAGCCGCAAATCGGTCAGGATGCGCGAAATCAGATCCTCAAAGCTGAAATGACGCCCAAGAATCTCCGTCCCGGTCAGGTTGCCGCTGCTCAGGTAGCTCTTCAGCGACTGGATCAGCCGCCCCTTTTTCTCTGCGTCCAGATAATGCTCAATTGCCGACGGCCCGGTCCAGCTTCCAATGCGAAAGTGGCCAGCCTGCCGCACCCGTTCCAGATACAGCACCGACCGGAAGGACTCAGTCTCTCCGCCGCGCCGTGGAAACCGCACCAATTCCACGGAGCCGCCGGCCGCCAGCGCAACCGAGCTGTTGGTGGTGCCGAAATCGATCCCGATCGCTGCCGGTGTTGGGGAATTTTGCAAATGCCGCATCTCCCCATTATTTCGCAGTGTGCCGATTGGCGCCATCGCCTATGTTTTAAACGTGCTCGGTGCGCTCGCACTCTAACGCCGCCATTTCCAAAAAGCGATCGACTTGCTCCGGCAGCCAGGACGGTCGCAAAGTAGCGATCGCCACGGCCTCCGTCCGATCATGGCCTCGGCCATCTACAATGAGGTGAGCGGCATACGCCCGAGGAGACGGCAAACATGATCATTGGTGTACCCAAAGAGATTAAGGATCACGAAGCGCGCGTGGGCGTAACCCCGGCAGGCGCAAAGGCGCTCGCGGAAGCCGGTCACACCGTGCTGGTTGAGACCCACGCCGGGTCGCAGTCGGGCTTTCCCGACCATGAATATCAGGACGCCGGCGCGGAGATCGTCGGCGAGGCCGGCAACGTCTGGGCCAATGCCGAAATGGTCGTCAAGGTCAAAGAGCCCATTGAGAAAGAGTACGTCTTCTTCCGCGAAGGCCTGGTCCTTTTCACCTACCTGCATCTCGCCCCGCTCCCCAGCCTCACCGACGCCCTGCTCCACGCCAAAGTAATCGGCATCGCCTATGAAACCGTACGCGACCGCGCCAACACGCTGCCGCTGCTCACTCCGATGAGTGAAGTCGCCGGCCGCATGAGCGTCCAGGTCGGCGCCAGCTATCTTGAGAAAGAAAAAGGCGGCCGCGGCATCCTTCTCGGTGGCGTTCCCGGCGTTCCTCCCGCCAACGTCTGCATCATCGGCGGCGGCATCGTCGGCACCAATGCGGCCAAAATCGCCGTCGGCATGGGCGCGCACGTCACGATCGTCGACGTCAGCCTCAACCGTCTGCGCGAACTGGACGACCTTTTCCTCGGCCGCCTGCACACGCTCGCCTCCAACAGTTACAACGTCTCCAAAGCCACGCGTGAAGCGGATCTGGTCATCGGCGGCGTTCTTATCCCCGGCGCGACCGCTCCCAAGATCGTCACCAAAGCCATGGTCGGCAAGATGAAGAAAGGCGCGGTCATCGTCGATGTCGCCATCGACCAGGGCGGCTGCGTAGAAACCGCGCGCCCCACCTCGCACTCCGATCCCAGCTATGTGGTCGATGGCGTCGTCCACTACTGCGTCACGAACATGCCCGGCGCGGTCCCGCATACCTCCACGCTGGCCCTCACCAACGCAACCTTTCCGTACCTGCTACGCCTGGCGAACCTCGGCGCAGCCGACGCGCTGCGCGCCGACGTCGGGTTGGCCGAAGGGCTCAATGTCTGGAAGGGTATCCTCACCCATCGCGGCGTAGCCGAGTCGCAGCAACGCGACTGGACCGCGCCGGCCACAGTGCTTGGCGAATACTAAGCTAGGAACCTCTGATTAAACGTGCGATTTGAAAGGGCGTGGCTTCAGCCACGCCGTAAAGCCAAACAAATCAACGCGGCTTTGGCCGCTGAGGGAATGTTGGCGACTTCTTCAGAGTTTCCCTGGATACACGGTTAGCGGAGAAGCGAAGATGACATACCAAGCGATTAGCCTGAAACAAAAGCTCTCGCTCTTCACCGAGCACTGGCAGCCCAAAGTAGTTGCTGAAATGAACGACTATCAGTTCAAGCTTTCCAAGGTTCAGGGCGAGTTCATCTGGCATAATCATCCAGAAACGGACGAGACGTTTCTCGTCGTCGAAGGCCATCTGCGCATCGACTTCCGCGACGGTTTCGTCAATCTTGGCCCCGGCGAAATGTTCGTCGTGCCCAAAGGCGTCGAGCACAAGCCCTTTGCGGAGAAGGAAGTCAAGGTCATGATCATTGAGCCGCGCGGAGTGTTGAATACTGGTCACGAAGGCGGAGAACTCACCGCAAAAACCGATGTCTGGATATAACTTGATTCTAACGAACGAGGTATGACAGCGATGATGCAGCGACGGCAGTTCCTGGCAGCTTCTTTGGCCACTTCCGCATTGGGTCTGGTTTCTGAGTCTCTGGGCCGCGAGGCGAGCGCGCAAAGCGCCAACGCGGCCGGCGCACGCGAGTTCTATCAGATTCGCCAATATAAGCTCAAAAGCGGACCGCAGCCCAAGCTCACTCAGAGTTACTTTGCAGACGCGCTGATCCCCGCGCTGACTAAGTTGGGATTCGGCCCAATCGGCGCATTTTCGGCCGACTTTGGACCGGAGACTCCGACTTACTATTTAGTCATTCCCGGCTCATCCGCCGAAGCCCTCGTGACTGCCGATCTGCATCTGGCCGAGAACGCCGATTTCCTCAAGGCCGCCGAGCCATTCTGGAGCGCGCCCGCCAGTGCGCCCTCGTTTCAACGCGTGGAAAGCTCGCTGCTCATCGCATTTGAAGGCTGGCCCAAGCTGATACTGCCCGCCGCATCCGCGACTAAGTCCAAGCGCATTTTTCAGATGCGAACTTACGAGAGCCCAACCTATCGCGACCATGTCCGCAAGGTGGAAATGTTTCACAAAGGTGAGTTCGATTTCTTCAAAGCCGCCGGACTCACCTCCGTCTTCTACGGCGATATGCTGATAGGCCCGCGTATGCCCTGCCTCACCTACATGCTCAGCATGGACAATCTCGAAGAACTGAACGCGAAATGGGCCGCATTCGGCGCGAATCCCGAATGGAAGAAGCTGTCCAGTGATCCGCGCTACGCCTTCGAGCCGACGGTGAGTAACATCACCAATCTCGTCCTGTCGCCGCTCGGGGTATCGCAAATCTGAGTTACCACGTATCCCCGCCATCCGGCGGAGGCCAGTTACCCAGCAATTGCCGCAGCAGCACAATGCGCCCCAGATGATAGCCGTTGTGCGCGGCCAGGCTTTCCAACTGCTCGCGCACAGTCATCGAGCGCTGCGGATCGTCAGGCCTCGGACACGCGACAGTAATCTCCAGCCGCTCCGTATCGTTGGCGATAGCTGCGGCGTTTTGCGTCCTAGCCAGAAAACGTTCGCGGAGAAGATCCCACGGTTCCTTTGTGTCCGTGGGGAACCCCTCATAAGCGTGCTCAGGAGAAGGCGTAGGCTTGCCCTGCACCCAATCGAGAGTCACGTCTTGCCAGAAAGCAAGATGCCACACCTCGTCGTAAATGGAATGCGGCGCACTGCCAGCCGCGGTCGAAGGCTTCGCGTGCGCATCCGCTTCTGAAATGGCCTGAAGGATGTTTGCAACCGGCGCAAATGCGCTATTGGCAATGATGGCTTTCGCTAACTCGTTCACGATGATCCGCTCCTTTGCCGACTCTACGAAACCAAGCATACTGGAGCGAACGGCCTTGGAACTCAGCGCGTCTGTTGAACAACCATGCCGAATTTTCCAAGCAAGCCGGAGGTTCGGCCTATAATTTGCGCATGTCCGTGTTTGGCAGTCCGCGCCGCCGCACCATCGCTTGGCTCGTGGCAGGCGTGTTTGTAATCTCAGCGGCGCTGGTCGTATTGCAGGCTTTCAACACTACCGGGAACCGCCTTCTGACGCCCAAGACTCCCACCGACATTCTGGTATTCAACGCGACATCGGTCATCGTCTTTCTCGTCCTGCTGGCGCTTCTGGTCATGCTGATCCGCAATATCCTAAAGCTCTTCGCGGATCAGCAGAGCCGCGCCCTCGGTTCGCGTCTGCGCACCCGTCTCGCCATCGGCGCAGCGCTCATCGCTCTGGCTCCAGCGGCATTCATGTTTCTCTTCAGCTTCGGCCTGATGAACCGCTCAGTCGACCGATGGTTCTCGCAGCCAACGGCGGAGTTGCGCGAGGACTCAACCAGGGTTGTGCTGGAACTGGCCCACTATGCTGCCTCCAACGCGCGCCTCGAAGCCGAAGCCATTGCCGCATCCGGTGCGCTGGACAAGGACCAGGCCGCCGCGGACGCCGAACTGCATTCGCGCCGCATTACGCTGGAGGGCGGCTTCGTTTCAATCTACGGACCGGCTGATCGCAACGGACAAAATGGAGCACAAAGCCGCCTTGGCGTGCTCGGCTATCAGCTGCCTCCCGACAACAGCCAGCGCAGTCTCTTGCCCTGGCTCGACGACGGCAATTCGGAGGCGATTCCGCTCACGGAATCTGTCTTTGCCGATCTGCTCACAGTAGCGCAGCGCAACGACGAACCAATCCTGATCGTGCAGACTGGGCAGGAAAAGCGCGAATTCGCCACCGGCATCGCGGTCACGCCGGCCGGCCGTCTGGTAGTCGTAGGACTGCCGATGCCCCAGGGCCTCACCGAAACAGCCAGCCAGATTCGCATCGGCGCCAGCGAGTATTGGACGCTCTTCCGCTCCCGCAACAGCATCCGCACCACCTACTTCATCATCCTGCTGGTGATTACCGCCCTGGTGTTCTTCTCCAGCATCTGGCTGGCCGTCTTTCTTTCCAAACAAATCACCCGGCCCGTCGAGGCGCTCGCCGACGCCATGGACGAGATCGCCGACGGCAAGCTGGAGCGGCGCGTTTCCGTCGATTCCGGCGGCGAAATGGCCGAGTTGGTGCGCGCCTTCAACCACATGGCGCAGGATCTGGAAACAAGCCGCCACATGGCGGAAAGCTCGCGCGAGCAACTCTCGGAAGCCAATCAGGCTCTCGAAGCGCGCCGCCGCGAACTAGAGACGATTCTGGAGACAATTCCCAGCGGAGTAGTGACGCTGGATAAGTCCGGAGCAATTTTGCTGGCCAATCGAGCCTTTGCATCCCTGATCGGCCGCCGCGAAGCAACCGGACTGAGCGGCCAGCAGATCGAGGCGTTATTCCCCACCGACTCCGGCGAAGACCTCGCGCGCGTGATCCGCAGAAGCCACCGCATGGGCGCGGCTTCCACGGAATTGGAGATGCACGCGCAGGGCAGGGTCGCTCATCTGGCCGTCACCAGCGCGCGTCTGGAGCTCGGCGCTGAAAAGGTAGGCTCCGTGCTTGTAGTCGAAGACACGACGGAATTGCTCCGGGCGCAGAGGCAACTGGCCTGGAAGGAAGTCGCGCAGCGCGTTGCGCACGAGATCAAGAATCCCCTCACGCCGATTTCGCTATCGGCAGAGCGTATCCGGCGTCATCTGGATCGCCCCACCGAGGAGTCTCCGAGCGTCATTCGCAAGTGCAGCGAGCTAATCCTCGGCTGTGTAGGAACTTTGCGCGGCCTCGTGGACCAGTTCGCGGCCCTGGCGCAGTTTCCCACTCCGCAGCCCCGGCCATGCGACATCAATCAGATCACGGAAGACGCGCTGTTGTTGTTCTCCGGCCGCCTCGACGGCATTACGCTGCGCAAGATGCTGGAACCGGGACTGCCGCAGGTGATGGCCGATCCCGATGCCGTAAAGCGCGCCCTCGCCAACCTGATCGACAACGCGGCAGAGGCCATGCAGGCCAGCCTGCTCAAAGTACTGACCGTTGACACCGGCCTGAGCGAAGACGGAATGTCTGTCGAGGTCGCCGTCTGCGACACCGGCCATGGGCTCACCGACGAAATTCGTGAGCGGCTCTTCCTGCCGTTCTACTCGACCAAGCAGCGCGGCACCGGCCTTGGACTCTCCATCGCCGCCAAAATCGCGCAGGAGCACCACGGCTCAATCCGCGCCGAGGCCAACGCTCCCAAAGGCGCGCGGTTTCTGCTCTGTCTGCCTGTGATGGAGACGGCAACTTCGGCGCCCGAACCGGAATCGTCCACTGCCAACTCAGTCCGATAACAAGGCTGATTAAACCTCGATCGACTGGCCCGGCTGGATCGCCATAAAACGCTCCCTGTCGATCCCCGCTCGCGCCACTTCCTGCGCCAGCAACGCCGGCGGCTCGCTGAGCGGCTCGTCCGCCAGCCGGAAAGTCCCCCAATGGCAGGCAATCGATTGGCGCGAACGCAAGTCCATGTGAACCTGCACCGCTTCCGCAGGGTCCAGATGCACTGGGTGCATCAGCCAGCGCGGGTTGTAGCAGCCAATCGGGATCATCGCCAAATCGAATCCGCTGAATCGCTCCCCAATCTCGCGAAAAATCGGCGCGTATCCCGTGTCTCCGGCGAAATAGACAGATCGGTCGGCGCTCTGGAGCACCCAGCCGCACCAGTGCGTGCGGTTGCGGTCAAAAAGCGTGCGCGCCGACCCATGCTGCGCCGGGACGCAGTGGATGGTGACAGCCTCCGAAAGCTGCGCGGACTGGCCCCAGGAAAGTTCCGTGCAATTATGAATGCCGCGCCGGTGAAACCACGCCGAAAGCCCCTCCGGCAGCCAGAAATGCACCGCAGGATTCCGGCGCCGAAGATTGCGGATCGCCGGCGCATCCAGATGATCGTAGTGGCAGTGGCTGATCAGCACATGCTGGATCGGCGGCAGATCCGCCATCTGCAGGCCGGGAGCGGTCGAGCGCCGCATGCGCCCCACAGGAAGCGGCTGGCAGTCGCCAAAAATCGGGTCGGTGAGGATATTCAGGCTCTGATGCTGCAACAGAAAGGTGGAGTGGCCGATCCACGTCGAACGAATCCGGGACGCGTCTGGCGCGCTGCCCGAGGGTCTTGCTGGGGCATCTGAAACAGATAATGGAGGCGGCTGTTGGGTGAGAAAAGCTCCGGGGTCGGTGCCGGCAAGGCCAAGTTTCCAGCGGACGACTCCAGCAAAGTTATGCGCGGAGTGGGGATGCAGGTTGCGGAATCGTGTACGCCGGATTCGTTTCAACATAGGTTCATCGAGAATTCCCTACACCTTATTTTCCCACGCCACGGGATTTCTGTCCTCTCAGCGACCCGGTCGCGGTCGGAATACAATCGAGTCTGGCGGATACCCCGCTGGGACGTGACCGGAATGAACCACATCTTGATCGTCGACGACGAGGCAGGGATACGCAGTTCGCTCGAAGAGATTCTGCGCGAAGAAGGCTACGGCGTCGCCACCGCCGGAACCGCAGCCGAAGCAATCACGCTCCTGCAGGACGCGCCCTATGACGTGGTCCTGCTCGATATCTGGCTGCCAGACCGTGACGGCCTCGACGTCCTGAACGATGTCCACGCGCTCGATGCAGGGAGGCGTCCGGAAGTCGTCATCATCTCCGGCCACGGCACCATCGAAACGGCTGTAAAGGCCACCAAACTTGGCGCGTACGACTTTCTCGAAAAGCCGCTTTCGATCGACCGCACCCTCATCGTGCTCAAGAACGCGGTCGAAGCGCGCCGCCTGCGCCGCGACAATCAGGAGTTCAAGAAGCAATTCTCCGCCCAAAGCATTCTCACCGGCGAAAGCGTGCCCGCCAAGGCCCTCCGCCAGCAAATCCGCCTCATGGCCCCGACCAACGGCCGCGTGCTCATCTACGGCGAGTCCGGCACCGGCAAGGAATTGATTGCGCGCGCCATCCACGCAGAAAGCCTGCGCCGCGACAGCGTCTTCGTCGAGTTGAATTGCGCCGCCATCCCCGAGGCGCACATCGAAGCAGAACTCTTCGGCGTCCGCCACGGTGCGTTTCCGCCCACCACCGGCCCACTGGGCGTCTCCGCGCCGGGTGGCCCGCCGGAAAAGCGCGGTACCCTGGAGCGAGCCGACGGCGGCACGCTTTTTCTCGACGAAGTCGGCGACATGAGCCTCAAGACCCAGGCCAAAGTGCTTTCGGCGCTCGACGAGCAGCTATTCACCCCGGTCGGCGGCACGCAGCCCATCCGCGTGGACGTGCGCCTCATCGCAGCCACCAACAAGAACCTCGAAGAAGAGATTCTCAAAGGTAACTTCCGCGAAGATCTCTTCTACCGGCTCAACGTCGTGCCGTTTTCCGTCCCGCCACTGCGCGAGCGCAAGCAGGATATTCCGATTCTGGTGCGCGAGTTCCTGCGCGAATTCGGCCGCCAGTACGGCCGCCCGCGCATGGAAGTTAGCGAAGAATCGCTCGAAGTGCTCGCGCAACATAGCTGGCCCGGCAACGTGCGCGAGCTCAAGAACCTTGTCGAGCGCGTGCTCATTCTCAATCCCCGTGCCCTGCGCATCGAGCGCAAACATCTCCCTCCGCTTACTCAGCGCAACTCGGCACGCAACGGCGACGAGTTCTCCACGCTCCAGCAGGCCCGCGACGCCTATGAGCGCGACTACATCCTCAAGAAAATGGACGAATCCAAGAGCAACGTAAGTCGCGCGGCAGAGTTATTGGGCCTCGAACGCAGCCATCTCTACCGTAAGATGAAAGCGCTGGGCATCAGTTTCCGGGAGTAGCCGTGAGTGATTCGTGCAATGGTATCGAGTTTTCGCGAATTAAGTGTCGTACTCGTTGATGAGATACATGGATTCCGCATCGAATCATACGTTTTTCTTGAGTTATGTCTGCTATACTGCGCGCATGTTAGCAGAGCTGGAAGACCTGACAAGCGCGATCGAAGGCAATCGGATCGTTCCGCACTTTCAGCCCATCGTGGAATTGCGGACAGGAATCCTGACCGGCTTTGAGGTGCTTGCCCGTTGGCAACATCCCTTGCTCGGACCCAATCTGCCGGCTAACTTTATCCCCATGGCGGAAGAGAACGGTCTCATCGACGCCTTGACCCATCAGGTGTTCAGCAAGGCGCTTGCACTCGCTCCGTCGCTGCCCGCTCCGCTGACTATGTCTGTCAATATCTCAGCTCCCCAGTTACATTCTCATAGCCTTCCCATTGAGATTCGCAGGTTAGCCGAAGAGGCTTGCTTTCCTATGGACCGCCTCATCGTGGAGATTACCGAGAGCGCGCTGTTAAAAGACCTGCCCACAGCGAAACAGATTGCCGGCAAACTGAAAGAGATGGGATGCAAGCTGGCGCTCGACGATTTTGGCACCGGATACTCGAGTCTTGGGCACTTACGAGGTCTGCCATTCGATCAGTTGAAGATCGATCGCAGTTTTGTCGGCGAGATGACAAAACTGCGCGACAGCCGAAAGATTGTCGCAGCCATCGTCGGTCTGGCTCAGAGTCTCGGCCTCGACTCTGTGGGCGAGGGCGTGGAAACCGAGGAGCAGGCGCATTTGCTCCTGTGGCTGGGCTGCGAACTGGCGCAGGGATGGCGCTATGGCCGCCCAGTTTGCGCCGCCGAGGTGCCCGGTGTGATCCAGGCCGCTCCATTGCCGGTAGTTCAAGGGTTGGCCACGCCAGGCGAGGATTGGGCAACCTCGAATCTGGAAGCACTGCCTGCTCTGCGTCTGGCCCAACTGCAGGCAATCTATGACGGAGCTCCGGTAGGCTTGTGTTTCCTGGATCGCAAGCTGCGCTACGTCAACCTAAACCGCAGGCTTGCCGAGATGAATGGCCTGTCCGTGAAGGCCCATCTGGGGCGCACGGCGAAGGAGTTATATCCGGGTTGGTTTCCCATCTTCGAGCCTCATCTGGCTCGGGCGTTGCAGGGCGAGGCCATCTCCGGCGTAGAACTTACGCGCCAGGCAGCGGAGATCGGGCGGCGGGATTGGACCTTTCTGGCGTCTTTCCAGCCCGCCTGGGACGAGTCGGATGAGGTCATCGGCGTTTCCATCTCGTTGCTGGATATCACCGAGAGCAAGCAGGGCACAGGCCGCTTTAACGCGAGCGCCGGTCTCGAGTCCAGCCAGTCTGAGACCAATCCGGAAGTTCCGTGGGTGATGGACGCGGAAGGCAACGACCTTCAGGCAAGTTCCCGCTGGGTGCAGACCACCCCTCTCGGAAAAGATCGGACTAGAAATCTGAAATGGCTGGAGGCCCTCCATCCGGAAGACCTAGAACTCACCGTGAAAACGATGAAGGAAGCCCTTCGAACCGGCAAGCCGATCGATGTCGAGTATCGCGTTCTGGGAGTGGATGGCGTCTGGCGCTGGATGCGTTCGACCGGCTCACCCAGATATAAGCCTTCGGGTGATATCTCCCGCTGGTACGGCAGTGTGGAAGACATCCACGATCGCAAGTTGATGGAAACATCCATCGGCGAAAGCTGGCAAACCTCCATGGGCCAACGCAACA
>Ga0302325_10004520_pt1 | contig 32114 bp, 30 predicted proteins | sample Palsa_T0_2_FD_201948 | JGI IMG/M metagenome (GOLD analysis project Ga0302325, IMG submission 201948) | Peat permafrost microbial communities from Stordalen Mire near Abisko, Sweden - Palsa_T0_2 | ecosystem: Environmental > Terrestrial > Soil > Palsa > Peat permafrost | place: Sweden: Abisko... | reverse complement strand
GACCGCCACGGCATCGTGCGCCTCTATCATCCAGGCGCCATGACGCTCGACGAACTGCGCGCCGCGCTGAGTCGGGTAGGCTAAGTACAAAACGTTTCTCAAACACACAGTCACGTATTAAGAGGCAACTGTTTCCGAGTGGTCGCGAATGGAATCGAGAACTCGCTCGACCGCCTTACCACCTTGCGCCGCCATGGCCGGCCCCACCGCTTCCTTACTTACGGTCGCGGCCCTGTAACGCGCGCAATCTACTTCTTTTCGGACTTTCGACACCGCCTGCTAGCCTAGCTATAGCTAGGCCTTGTGCCACACATTCTACGGGTCTATTATGTCGGCTGGGAGGCACCCATGAAGCCATTAGATACTTTGGATTCTGTGCTCCAGTTCAAGGGCCGCCAAGCGTGGTCCATCGCCCCGTCGGCAAGCGTGTATGAAGCGATTGCCCAGATGTCGGAGAAGAGCGTGGGGGCATTATTGGTTTTTGTCCGAAGGCCGTCTGGTCGGCATCATTTCCGAGCGCGATTAGGCGCGCAAAGTCATTTTGAAGGACCGTTCGTCCAAAGAAACCGAGGTGCGGGAGATCATGACCGATCGCGTGATTACCGCCGGTCCCGACAATACCGTCGAAGAATGTTTGCGATCGATGACCGAGCATCGCATCCGGCATCTGCCGGTTCTGGATGGTGAAGAGGTGATCGGCATGGTATCCACCGGCGACCTGGTGAATTGGACCAGCAGCGCGCACGAGGCCACTATCGGTCATTTGCAAGGCTATATCGAGGGCCGCTACCCAGGATGAGGGCCGTGATCCCGGGTGACGGTCGATACACGGGATAAGTCTGGTCCCGCGGCAAAAACAAGCGTTGAAGTGCGCATAGAATGTTCCCTCCTGAAGCAGACATGCCTTCAGCCTTCCGAACCTTCCAACTCCGCGAATGCGGGAAATATCTGTGATATTTTAGATACGCGGCATGTCGAGAAACTCGACTTGGGGCATATGACTTCCCGGCGCTCCAGTCCCAACTTTTCATCGTTTTGCAATGGAACTTCTCATTCCCGATAGTTATAGTAGAAAGTATCGCCATGACCGACATCGTATCCTCTCGCCGCAGCTTTCTGACCCACGCCACCGGCGCCTTTGCGGTAGCTGCCGCGCTTCCGCTGCGGGGCGCCGACGCCGTCAAAGTCGGGATGGTTCCCGACGCGGGCGCCACCCAAGTTTCCATCGAAGAAAAAGCTCCGTTGCGCGATTATCTCTCCAAAGCCGTCGGCGCGAAAGTGGAACTGATCATCCCCACCAATTACAACGCCACCGTGGAAGCGCTCGGCAACGGCTCCCTTGATTTCGCGTACCTCGGCGCGCTCACTTACGTGAAAGCGCATCAGCGCTACAACGTCACTGCGCTGGTGCAGCGCAGCGCCGACAAGAGTTTTCATTCGCTCTTCATAACGCAGTCTGGCGCGCCCATCCAGAAGCTGGCCGATTGCAAGGGCAAACGTTTCGCGTTCGGCGATATCAACTCTACCAGCGGCCATCTGATTCCTTTCGATGAGCTGAAGAAGGCGGGAATCAACGCCGACGACGACATGCAGATTCGCTACACCGGCAGCCATGCCGCCACGGTGAAGGCCGTAGAAGGCGGCGCGGCCGATGCGGGCGCGTTGGACGAGACCGTGTATCGCTCCATGATTTCGGAAGGCAAAGTGGATGGGAGCAAGGTGCGCATCTTCTTCACCTCGCCTCCGTTCGTGGACTACGTTTGGGTGTCTCGAGCGAATGTGGGCGCGCCGCGGCGCGAGGGTTTCGCAAAAGCGTTCCTTTCGCTGAAGGTAGGCAAAGACGATGCGATTCTGAATATTCTGCGGGGCAAGGACTTCGTGCGCGCGGACGATGCCGAGTACGCCAACATCCGCAAAATTGCCAGTGACTTGAAGATGCTTTAGGCTAGTCGCTATCTTGTCTGCCGGACACTACTCACTGGAGATTCGCGATCTGGTGGTTCGCTACGCGAATAATGCCGTCTTGAACGGCATCTCCTGCGCGGTGCGGCGTGGCGAGCGCGTGGCGATTCTCGGCGCCAGCGGCGCGGGAAAAACTTCCCTGCTCGGCGCAATCAACGGTTTCGTCCCGGCCGTCTCAGGCAGCATTCTTGTGGACGGCATCGAAGTAACAACAACCGGCGGGCGGGCGCTGCGGGAATTGCGCAGCCGTGTCGGCGTCATTTCGCAGCGGCACGATCTGGTCGACAATCTCGCAGTCCATCAGAATGTGATGGCCGGCGCGCTGGGCCGATGGTCGTCGTGGCACGCATTGCGATTTCTGATATGGCCGCTACGTGAAGAGTTAAACGTGGCCCGCGAAGCCTTGCGCCGCGTCGGCCTGGAGGACAAGCTGCGCGCGCGCACGTCCAGTCTTTCCGGCGGCGAACATCAGCGTGTCGCCATCGCCCGGGCGCTGGTGCAGGATCCCGTTCTGATGCTGGCGGACGAGCCGGTCGCTTCGCTCGATCCGGCGCTCAGCCATCAAACGTTGGAGTTGCTGTGCCGCCTGGCCGACGAGAGCGGCGTCACGTTGCTCTGTACGCTGCATCAGCCCCACCTGGCGGAGCACTATTTCGAGCGGATTATCGAAATGCGCGGCGGCGAAATCGTTCGCGAGCGAAAAGGAGAAGGCCGTCTGGATGCGCGGGAGCTTTTTCCGGCGCTCGGAGAAGGGATCTGAACATGCGCATTGTCGAACAATTCTTTCCACCCGAACTCTCGCTCCACTATCTAAGAGCGGCGCTGGTTCCGCTGGAGCAGACTCTCGCAATGGCCGCGGGCGGAATCCTGCTGGCGGTGATCCTGGGGATGATAGCGGGAATTTGGGTGGGCGCGGGATTGCCTGGCGGTAAAACAACCTACTCCTTCCTGGCAGCCATCCGGTCGTTCCCGGACTTAACGCTGGCCATCCTTTGCGTCGTGGTTATCGGGATCGGACCCGCGGCCGGCATGCTCGCCATCGCTATTTTTTATGCGGCTGCGATCGGGAAGATTTTCTCCGATCTTTTTCGATCTGCCGATCCAGGCGCTACGCGGGCCCTCCGCGCCACCGGCGCGAGCCGTCTGTCGGTGGCTCTGTTCGGGCTGCTGCCGTTGCGTCACAAGGACATCCTGAGCTACGGCACATACGAATTTGAAAGCGCGCTGCGCTGTTCGGTGATCGTAGGCGCGGTGGGCGGCGGGGGAATCGGCACAGAGCTGATTGGAACCATCAACGCGCTGGACTTCCGGCGCGCCACTACCATTATTTTGCTGCTGATCGCGCTCATTGCCGTCATCGACGCCGGGGCGCGCCGCGTAAAACAAAAGCCGGGTCTCCTGCTTGTGGCGCTTCCGCTCGCCGCCATCGCGTTCTGGCAAGATCGGCCAACTATGCTGGCATTCGCGCACTCCATGTCCACCTTCGCCGCCATGCTTCCTCCCTATTTGCCGCATAGCGCGGTGATGAAGTTGCCCGGGCTTCTGCTCGAGACCGCCGAAATTGCCCTGGGCGGAACGTTTTTCGCGATGCTCGCCGGGCTGCCGTTGGGCTTGGCCGCCGCGCGGAACTTTGCTCCGCCCTGGATCTCGCTGCCGGTTCGCCGGATGCTCGAAACCCTGCGCGCCATTCCGGAAATCGTCTGGGGATTGGTTCTGGTCGGCGCTATCGGAACCGGTCCCAAAGCCGGCGTTGTTGCGCTCGCGTTGCACGGCGCAGGTTCGCTCGGCAGGCTCTACGCCGAATCGTTCGAGAACATCCGCACGGAACCGCTGCGCTCCATCGCCGCCACGGGGGCCAGGCCGCTCGCCATCGCCGGCTTCGCCTATCTTCCTCTGGCTGTCGCGCCGCTGGCGGTCCACACGTTGTTTCGCCTGGAATGGAACGTGCGCGCGGCCGCCATTGTCGGCGTGATCGGCGCGGGCGGAATCGGGCAGGCGCTCTACAACGCGCAACAGCTCTTCTTTTATCAACAAATGGCGGCTTATATCCTGATCACTGGAGTGATCGTCGGCGTTGTCGATTACGCCAGCGGCAAGTTCCGCCAGGATATGGGCCTGATGGAGCGCTACGCGTGAACGAACGCCCGCGCGTGGTAATAACTCAGCGCGTGTTTCCGGAAACAATCGAGCGTCTTTCTCCTCACGCGGAGGTAATGGTCGGCGCGCCACAAGCCGACGCCGACGCGTTGATGGTGTTCATGCCGGATTCTTTGGATGAAGCGTTCCTGCGATCCTGTCCGAATCTGAAAATCGTCGCCGGAGCGCTGAAGGGTTGCGACAATTTCGATGTCGAGGCTTGCACCCGCCTGGGCATTTGGTTCACCATCGTGCCGGATCTGCTCGCCGAACCCACCGCGGAACTGGCGCTCGCGCTGATGCTCGGCTTGGCTCGCAACGTGTCGGCTGGCGATCGGCTGATTCGAAACGGCGACTTTCAGGGCTGGCAGCCGATTCTATACGGAACCGGCTTGGCGGGCAGCACGGTCGGCATAGTCGGATATGGAGCCGTGGGCCGCACTCTAGCGCGAATGCTGCAAGGATTTTCCTGCCGGGTCCAATACTGCGATCCGGCTGCGGATGGATCCACGCCGCTCGAAACCCTGCTCGCATCCAGCGATTTCGTCCTCCCGCTTCTTCCGTTGACCAAGGATACTTTCCATTTATTGGGGCGCGGCTCGTTGGCGCTTATGAAGCGTGGCAGCTATCTGATCAACGTCAGCCGAGGCTCCATTGTGGACGAGGAGGCGGTCGCCGAAGCGCTGGAAAAGGGGCCACTGGCTGGCTACGCGGCCGATACCTTCGAGATGGAAGATTGGGCGCGGAGCCATCGCCCGCGTGAAATCAGCCCGCGCTTATTGCGGCTGATGGATTGCACCCTCTTCACGCCGCACTTGGGTTCTGCCGTCGTGTCCGCGCGGCGCGAAATCGAACTCGCGGCTGCCAACAGCATTCTGCAAGCCCTGCGCGGCGAGCGGCCGTCGGGCGCAATCAACCATCCGGCCGGGATACGGTCTTTGTGCCCGCGTCCCGCCCGTTGACCCCTCGCCGCCCTTCAGGAAGCGTATCCCCGTAGGAAGTGACCGTTGCTAAACTGCTCTTAGTTAGCCGCCTGGCCCGGCCTGGCGACAAGCGGGGAAACCGTCTGAAGTGCTGCCCCTGCGAGGGGTGTATCCTTTCAGGGATGGGGGATCTACTAAAGAAGCGCTCTCGTCGGCTATTTACTGTGCCGACCGCATGCTGGGCTTTTCTTGCATATCAGCATCGTCGCGAAGCATCCATGCATTGACGACAAAGCCGGCGTAGAAGGTAAGCCGATATGTCCAGCCCCAATCAAGTGCATTGCTTCCGTATTTGAAGACTTCCGGCTCAGCCGTGGGCTGATCTACATATGGGATGCGGCTTAACAACTCCCTGAACGCTTCGCAGCCATCAGAGCGTTTGTGAATTAACGACGCCTCTGATCCGAGGCTCGGTACGAACACTTGCCAACGGCCCCACTTTTGATGCTGATCGCGATAATGGAGGGCCTGGACCACCGCCGTCATCACTGCTTTAACTCGTGACAGGTCGGCTTTGAAAGTGCCCACTTGTTCTTCCTGGGAATGGACAACGAAAGATTGAAACGTTCGCTGAAACAGGGCTGGGCTGTGATCGAACGATCGCTTTGCGGTGTCGATCAATAATTCGCCAGTTCCGTTCAGGCCCTCAAGAGACGCGATTGCGTTTCGCACATACTCTACATCCTGGGAGTTAGCCAGATTGTGGGCCGAGCACGACGGCACGGTGATCATGTTCAAGCCTTTACCCTGGTCCGGGAAAAAGCTCTTAGGAGGCGCATGTTCCCTTGTGGTAGCTGGCTGGTCACAGGCGTAACAAGTGGCGGGTGGCAATCCTACCTCCATCTCAAGTTTCGCGCAATATCACTCCCTTAAGGTGCGCTCAGCGCCAGGAGTGATAGGATCATTCCGTGAAGAGCTTCGCGCACTGGAAGACTGTCCTTGTCCCTACGGGGCCTGTTATCGGACCTGGTAGCGAACATCGCAGGGGCGTGAGTGAGATTCAAACTGGGCCGGGTAATGACAACCCGATTCAGTTCATTGTGGGCATACCCGCGGAAACAGCACGGGATGAGGTCGTCGCAAAGTGGGTTCTTGGGTGCGGCGTATGCGTAAACGACCGAACCGATGGACTTGGGTTTGAGGAAGAGTGGCTAGCGGAAGGACGGAGACAGTTTGAAGCCGGGACTGGCCAAACATGGGAGTGGTCCCTGAACTAGCTAGCTAAAAGCAACCGTCAGGTACTCGTGCGACAGATGCCTGAGCCGTCCTAGTTGAGTTTCACAGCGGCAGCCACACCAGCCGGTTTTCCCACTCAACTGCCTCCGAAGCCAGCCAAATGAGTAGAAGTTCCTCGATTGCGGTCCCAACGTCGATGCTTTGGGATACCAGGAATACGCCAGAGCTATGTTTACCAGCGTTCGTGAAGCTGAAGAAGTGCGCGGGCATTGTGCCAACATCGTGCGAAACCAGAATTCGTTGCTATTCCGCCGCCAACGCCAGGACCTCGGGATCAGTCATGCGCCGCAATCCAGAAGCATGTGCGGTCAGAAAATCTAGGGATGGCTCACGGCGAAGGACGCCGCTCACAATGGCCTCGTTCAGGTCGGCGTCTGCGAGAAAGCGAACTTTCACGATGTGCGGGCAGCGTGCAGTTCATCCCGAGCGCGCATCAGCCTCTCGCGAAGATCGGTTGGCAGCGGTTCGGCATTGCGCCTTCCTTCCGCCCACTTCTCGTTCTGGCGAATCAGGTAGGCATCGATTTCAGCCTGGTTCGCGAGGTAATACGTTATGGCGCCGTAGACCTCTTCAAGCTGAAGGAGCTTAAAATTCTGACAGATTGTCTCAGGAGACTCGCCGCGGCGGAATGCATGGACGATGGAATCAAGCGAGATTCGCGTGTCGGCAACGTAGTAATTACCGCCGCGCTCTTTTATGTACTCCTTTGCCATGACTCTATTAATTATTGTACTGCCTTGCGAAAAGTAAAGAGCCGCTTTGCGATAGAGGCGCCGGATATCTAGGGACCCACACTATCCTAGCTAGCCTAGAATCCGGCGAATGCAATGGGTTGGCTGATATATAGAGTTCTTTTCTACCCCAACTCTGAGCGGCTCTTTTGTTGACCGCAGGCCCGCCCGTTGATCCCTCGGCTTAAGCGGTCGGGACCGCCTTCAGCTTATCGCGCTGCTCGCGCAGCACGGCCTTCCGGCTCAGCTTGATTTTGTTGCCCTCCAGCGCCAGCACCTTCACCAGGATCTGGTCGCCTTCCTTCAACTCGTCGCGCACGGCCTTGATCCGGTTTTCCGAGATCTCGCTGATGTGAAGCAAACCGTCGGTGCCGGGGAAAATCTCGACAAACGCGCCGAATTCCGCCAGCCGCACCACTTTGCCCAGATAAGTTTTGCCGACTTCGGCAACGGCGCAAATATCGGTGACGCGCTGGATGGCCGCCTTCGCGGATTCGCCGTCGGAGGCATAAATTTTGACTGATCCGTCGTCTTCCACGTCGATTTTCACGCCGGTTTCATCCACGATGCTGCGGATCATCTTGCCGCCCGGCCCGATCAGATCGCGAATCTTGTCGGTCGGAATCTGGAGGGTGTAAATGCGCGGCGCGTACTGCGACATTTCACCGCGCGGCTTATCGATGACCGCCACCATTTTGTCCAAAATAAACAGCCGGGCGCCCTTGGCCTGCGCCAGCGCTTCCTGCATGATTTTGGTGGTGACGTTGGGGACTTTGATGTCCATCTGCAGTCCGGTAATGCCCCGGCGCGATCCGGCCACTTTGAAATCCATATCGCCGTAATGATCTTCGGCGCCCGCGATGTCGGTCAGAATCGCGTAGTCCGTGCCTTCCAGCACTAGGCCCATGGCAATACCGGCAATTGGTTCGGCGATCGGCACGCCTGCGTCCATCAAAGCGAGCGCGCCGCCACACACGCTGGCCATGGAACTGGAACCGTTCGATTCCAGGATGTCACTGACCACCCGCATGGTGTAGGGGAACTTCTTGTCATCGGGAACAACCGCGGCGAGGGATCGTTCGGCCAGCGCGCCATGCCCAATTTCACGGCGTCCCGCTCCACGCATGAATCCAACTTCGCCGACGCTGAACGGCGGGAAGTTGTAATGCAGCATGAACCGCTTGGAGGTTTCGGTAAGGTCGAACATCTCGATGCGCTGTTCGTCGTCCTTGGTGCCGAGCGTGACAGTGACTAGAGCTTGCGTCTCGCCTCGCGTAAACAGCGCCGAGCCGTGCGTGCGGGGCAGCACGCCCACTTCACAATCGATATTGCGGATTTCATCGAAAGCCCGGCCATCCGGACGGCGGCGCGCCTTCAGCATCTCATCGCGGAAAATGCGCTCCTTCAAGGTGTCGAACAGTTCCTTGGCTTCGGCTCGCTGTTCTTCCGGAAGCGCTTCCACTACTTTCTTCTTGGCGTCGTGAACTCGGGTATAGCTATCGAGCTTGGGATACTTCTTGGTGTCGAGCGCGTCGGTCAGTTCCTTGCGGATCTGCGTTTCGATGCTCGCGTAAAGCGTTTTGTTGACGGCCGGCGGCGTCACCGCCCATTTTTTCTTGCCAACCTTGGCAACCAGCTCGCGGATCCCGGCGGCGATCTTTTTGCAGCAGGCATGCCCGTACTCGATGGCCTCCAGCACTTCCTCTTCGGACGCGTGCTGCGCGCCCGCTTCCACCATGACGATGCCTTCTTCGGTGCCCGCAACCACGATATTGACCTTCGATTCGCGCGTTTCGTCGTAGCTGGGGTTCGCCATCAGCTTGCCGTTCACGAAGCCGACGCGCACGCCTCCCAGCACATGCTGGAACGGAATGTCGGAAATCGCGAGCGATGCGCCGGCGCCAATAATGGCCAGCGTGCTGGGATCGCGTGCCGGGTCGGCCGACAGCACCATGGCGATCACTTGGGACTCGTTCATGAAACCTTCCGGGAACAGCGGCCGGATCGGCCGGTCAATCAGCCGGCTGGTGAGGATTTCCTTCTCCGAAGGGCGTCCCTCGCGCTTGATAAAGCCGCCGGGAAATTTACCCGCGGCGTAAGTGTATTCTCGATAATCGACGGTGAGGGGAAAGAAGGCGGCGTTCGCCTTGGGTTCCACATTCGCGCATGCGCTCACCAAAACAACGGTGTCCCCGGAACGGACCACGACGGCGCCATTGGCCTGTTTCGCGATCTTGCCCGTTTCCAGGGTAATCTTTTGACCATCCAGGTCAATCTCTACGGTATGTAGCATCTGAAATTCCTTTTAATCCAGGCGAAGCTGTCCGCTTCCCTGTTTTTGGACTAAGAGGAGACTTTGGAGTGTTTGAACTGTGGGAACGCCGCCCACCGGGGCGGTTTACCTGTAACTCGGCACCTAACGGCGGATGCCCAGGCTTAGAATCAGGTTCTTGTATCTTTCCGGGTTACAGCTTTTCAGGTATTTCAAAAGGCGGCGGCGCCGCGCGACCATCGACAACAATCCCCGGCGGGAATGATGATCTTTACGGTGCGTCTTGAAATGATCCTGGAGTTGCAAAATGCGCTGACTCAGGATCGCGACCTGAACTTCTGGCGAACCGGTATCCGTCTTGTGAACTCGGTATGTTGCAACTACTTGCTTCTTGGAATCGGTTGCCAGCGCCATTCTCGGATCGATACTCCTCGTCTTAACTTAATCTCTTTTTTGTCCTTCACAGGATAGCACATTCTTGGCTATTAGCTCTTGGGAATTGGCTCTTGGCTGCCGGACCAAGACCGGACCGGGCCGCGGGCGCCAATAGCCAACTGCCGTAGCGGGCAGGGATCTCGGCGGCCCTACCACACCGCATCAAAACCGCGCCAACTGTGTTACATTGAATGTCTTCGGGTTTGTGCAGGTCCGTTTCCCCAACTAGCTTACAGGAGATAGTCTATGAACCTTCGTCCGCTCCATGACCGCGTCCTCGTCAAACGGCTGGAGGAGCAGGAAACAAAACGCGGGGGCATCATCATTCCCGACAGCGCGAAAGAGAAGCCGCAGCACGCCGAGGTGGTGGCGGTGGGCAGCGGGAAGTTGCTGGAAGACGGGAACCGCTCCGCCCCGGACGTCAAAGCCGGCGACAAGATTTTGTTTGGCAAATACTCCGGCTCCGATATCCGGATCGATGGCGACGAGTATCTGATTCTTCGCGAGGACGAAATTTTGGGAGTTTTCGCCAATGAATAAGCTGCTTTTCGCCGTCCTTGCGCTGGCCAGTATCGGCGCCGCCAACGCCCAGGTGAAGATCGCCGTGATCAACACGCAGAAAGCGCTGCTCGAGACCGAGGAAATCAAGAAAGCTCAGTTGGATTTGGAAGCCAAATTCAAGCCTCGCCAGGACCAGATGGTCAAGCTGCAAAGGGAACTGCAGGACATCCAGACCCAGTTGCAGAGCGGCAAGCTGAACGAACTGGGCACCCAGGAAATCACCGCCGAGGGACAGCGGAAGCAGCGTGAATTACAACGATTGCAACAGGATTTGCAGGAGGACGTGGAGCGCGAGCGCACCGAGATCCTGCAGCGCGCTGGCACTCGGATGCAGGAAGTGGTGAAGAAGCTGGCCGACGAAAAGGGTCTCGACATCGTGGTGGACAGCGCCAACACGGTTTTCTTCAAGACCACTTTCGAGATCACTACCGAAGCCACCGCAGCCTACAACAAAGCCTATCCCGTAGCTGCGAAATAGAAGCGGTAAAATAGTTTTAGCGATGGCTAGCTACCTGGAAGAGTACGGAGCGGCCGAGCAACACCGCGCCCGCATTATCGGGATTGTCAAGATTTCCTCCATCGTTGTAGGGTGCGCGTTGGTGGCTGGTCTGATTCTGTACGGCGTCTTCAACAATTACCCTGAAGAACGGCGCGCCAAGACTTTTCTCGGTCTGCTCGGCGCGCGCAATTATCCAGCGGCCTACGCGATGTGGGGTTGCACCGATTCACATCCCTGTCCGGACTATCCGTTCGCGAAGTTTCAGGAGGACTGGGGACCGAAGAGCGAGCACGCCGATGCAGCGGTGGCTCACATCGCGCTTTCGCAATCCTGCGGCGCCGGCGTGCTGATCCGGCTGGATTATAAGGGCTCCGGCGAACCGGTTCCGCTGTGGGTGGAGCGGGACAGCGGGACCATCAGTTTCGCGCCGTGGCCGGAGTGCCCGGGGCGGCATCTGCATTTTGGAGCCTGGCTGCGTTCGGTCTTCGGCCGCAACTGATCGCCGGTTTTTCACAATCCGTCCTGAACGCAGCCCGTGCCTGGAGCCCCAATCCCTAATCGCCAATCCCGTTTGGCAAGCTTGTGCGCGCCAAACTACCGGTATCCGGCGGCTTGCAGCTCAAACAACTCAGCGTAACGGCCTCCCAGCGCAACTAACTGCTGGTGCGTGCCCTGCTCCACCAGCTCGCCGTCGGCCAGAACCAGAATCCTATCGGCCATGCGAACGGTGGAGAAGCGATGTGAGATTAGCACCGCCATGCGGCCGCGAGTCAGATCGGCAAAGCGCAGGAACACTTCGTATTCGGCGCGGGCGTCCAAGCTGGCCGTCGGTTCATCCAGGATCAGCACCTGTGCATCGCGCATATAAGCTCGCCCCAGCGCGATCTTCTGCCATTGTCCGGCTGATAAATCCACGCCATTTTCAAAACGCCGGCCGAGCATTTGATCGTAGCCCAGCTTGAACTGGGCGATCAGCGGGGCAGCTAAGCTCTTGCGCGCCGCGCTCTCTACCCGAGGCTGATCGGCGAGTTCCTCGATACGTCCGAAGCCGATGTTCTCGCGCACCAGCATGTCGTAGCGCATGTAGTCCTGAAAGATGACGCCGATTTCGCCGCGCAGGCTGTCGACGTCGTATTCGCGAAGATCGACGCCATCGAGTAGTATCGCGCCGCCGGTGGGATCGTAGAGACGCGCCAGCAGCTTCACCAGCGTGGTTTTCCCGGCCCCGTTTTCGCCGATCAGAGCGATGCGCTCGCCGGCATCGAAACGAAAACTCACGCGGCGGAGAACTTGCCGTTCGGCGTCGGGATAAGAAAACGACACATCCCGAAACTCGAACCCGGACCCGATAGGCCGCGGCGCCGGGAGTGCATTCGGCACCGACACGATGCTCGGCTGCGTTTCAAAGAAGTCGAAAAGGTCCTTGATGTACAGCGCCTGCTCGGCGATATTGTTGAGACTCGAAAACAAGGTCTCGATCAACGAGCGCGACCGCGCGAAGGCGCCCGCCACGAAAGTGAGGCTGCCCACCGTCATGGCGCCTGCCATGGTGCGAATCAGGATGAGAACATAAGCGCCGTAATAGCCTGCCGTCGGAAGCAGATTCAGGAGCGATCCAGTGACAGCGCGCCGGATGGCCAGCGCCTTGTTTTCTTCGTAGAACCGGTCGAACAGCCTGCGCGACCGCTCAGCTAGGTGCCGGCCCAGGCCGAAGATTTTTACCTCTTTCGCGCTTTGGTTGCTGGCGCCGAGCATGCGCAGGTAATCAAGTTCCCGGCGCTCGGGCGTATGGCGATAGAGCATGGAATAGGCCAGCATCGCGAAACGGGTCTCTCCCAGGAATGCCGGAATCACGGCGCAGACCAAAAGCAGAAGAAACCAGGGCGAAAACGACACTACGGCCGCCAGCAGCGACAGTAACGTGATGAATTGCTGGCCCATACCGGCGATAACGCCGAGCATGCCCAGCCGGGCCGTGGTCTGGCGGCGCGCCCGCTCCAGCTTATCGTAAAACACTGGATCTTCAAAGGAAACCAGATCCAGCCGGTTGGCGTGCTCCATCAGCCTTAAGCTGACGTGATTGGTGAACTTGTCGCCCAGCAGGCTGTCTGAGAGGTTCACTGCGCGCGATAGCAGGTCGCTCAGGACGGCCAGGGCGATCTCATAGGCTAAGTAGACCCAAATGCGATGCGGGGCCACTGGATGGCCTTGCAGACGATCCTGGAGAGCCCGGACTACCTGATCGATGATTAGTTTGCCAACCCACAGTTGGGATACTGGAATCGCCGACGAAATCAGCCGCAGCAGGACGGTCCCCGTCGTCAGCGCTGGGCTGGTATTCCAGACCATCCGCAACAGCGGCGGAACGTTGCGGAGCGCCCGCAGGCGATCGCGCCAGGTGGCAGGTTCGTCGGTGGATTTGGGAAGTGGAGGGTGAAACGGGATCAAACCACAGTGTAACGCCTGAGAAGGTTTGTAAGTTCAGAACGGGGCCCTAAGGGCATCATTGATCGGAAAGGGGACCGGGGGGGCATTTGATCGAAAAGGGCCCGAGGGGGCGTCATTGATCGGAAAGGGGCCCAAGGGGCCCCAATCGACACCATCTGCCTGAATCTGAAACAGGCCCCTCGCTCCCGCAAGGGCGATGTATGGGAGAATCAGGTTCGACGGAAACGCAACCGTCAAAACCTGTTTGTGATTCAGATGATAGGGCCACCAAGGTTGCGAGTCAAGTGAAAAACCGAAAGTTGTCGAATCGGCTCTAACACCTCGATCTGGAACGGGTTGCGTCGAGGATTCATTTTGGAAATCTTGTGGAATATTTTGCCTATGGGCGCGCGTTCACTAGGGCTTTGGTTTCTAAGGTGGAGAAATGTGAGGAGTTATTTGCCCTCGAGATGAAGTGTGATCAGCGATCCCTCAGCAGCTGAATAGCCAAACCTGCGTGCAAGGCGCAAGGTTCCTCCCACGGCAAGCCCTGACAGCAAGCAGAATGCCAGCAGCAGGCCGGCCAAGCTAAGAATGGCCAGAACCATCTTTCCAGCGCTTTCGGGCTTGAGTTCGAGGGGCTTCTCGGGCGGTTTCTCATTCTCGGCTACAACCCCCTGATAATTAATGGCAGTTAGCAGTTGGTCCTTGGCTGGCGAGGCACCTATGGCAACGGCAATCAGCGGTCCGCTTCGCTTGACGGCGACACCCGGAATCTTTTGAAATTGGGGCAGTTGCTGGCGCGCCATGGACGGAAGCGGGAATGAAAAGACGGCTAGCATTAATGGCCCCGAGGGCGTACGGTAATGGGCAAGCTCGCCTTCCGTCCCAAAATCGAAGTTCACGGCCGAAGCGGGGATTTCGGGAGCATTGGTCTTAAGCCCGACGGGCCCCAGGATGTAGCGCTCCGATCGTTGGAGCAAGCCCTTGGAGGGAAGATAGGTGTCCAAGGTTGGAATAGCCGCATGGGAGATGCCAGGAAGAGAAGCGTCTGCCAGTTGGGGGAAGTCTTTGGTACATGTCCCCTCACATCCAACAACGTAATTTCCCAGACGAACGCCGCTCTGTTGCAGAGAGGCTGCGTACGCACCCGTAACATCCTTGAAGCGCCACGCGGTAACTTGAAATGCGCCGTAGTCAGCGCGTTCGGCTGCTTCCAGACCATCTTCGACGAGGCCTGGCGAGGCGTCCACCGGCGACGCGGACTTGCGCTGATACTTGCCGAGCTGCTCCGGCCAGATGGTGGCACACGCGGAGGAAACAAAAATCGCCGCTAAAATCAGGCTCCGTGGCATTTCTTATATTTTTTGCCGCTCCCGCACGGGCAAGGATCGTTGCGTCCGGCCTTCTTGTCGGAAGTGGCTTGTTTCTTTTCCGTGTCCGCGCCGCTGCCGCCGACGAATTGCAGCTCGGCCATTTCCTTGTCTTTCTTGCGCTGGATGTTGCGGGTGAAATCCTCCACGGCGCTTTGCGCTTGACGGCGCTGCTCGGAACTGGCGGATACCAGCGCCTCTTCTTCGCCCTCGTCATCCTCGTCTTCTTCGTCCTCAGCAAAGGGCAGGATGGGCTTGGGCCTGCCCAGCGGACCACCGCCGTCGCCATTCGGACCATCGCTACCGGGACCGGCCACCTGCAGGAAGAACAAATACCGGATGGTCTCATCTTCGATGCGATCCATCATGTCCTGGAACAGCTCGAAGGATTCCTTCTTGTATTCGATCAGCGGGTCTTTCTGGCCGTAGCCGCGCAGCCCGATGCCTTCCTTCAAGTGGTCCATCGACAGCAGATGATCCTTCCACTGGTTGTCGATGACGTTCAGCATCACCACGCGCTCGGCCTCCTGCATGTTCTCCGGGCCGATCAGCTCTTCCTTCTCGTGGAAGCGGCGTTCCAGCAGTTCGTTGATGTGATCTTCGATCTCCTGCTTCAGCAGCCCCTTTAAATCTTCCAGATCGATCTTCACTCCGAACTGGCTGAGCACGTCGGATTGCAATCCGGTGAGATCGAACTCGGTGGCGTGCGTTTTTTCCGGGCAACGCACGTCGCTGAAGGAGGCCACGATGCCCTGGATGATCTCTTTGACGCGCTCGGTCTGGTCTTTGCCCTCCAGCAACTGGCGGCGCATACCATACACCGCTTGCCGCTGCTTGTTCATCACGTCGTCGTATTCGAGCAGGTGTTTGCGGGAGGCGAAGTGCTGCGCTTCCACGGCCTCCTGCGCGGCGGCAATGCGCTTGGTGATGAGGCCGGACTCGATGGGTACGTCTTCCTCCATGCCCAGCCGCAACATCAGGTTCTGCATGCGCTCGCCGCCAAAGATGCGCATCAAGTCATCTTGGAGTGACAGGTAGAAACGAGAACTGCCAGGGTCGCCCTGGCGGCCGGCGCGTCCGCGTAGCTGATTGTCGATGCGGCGCGACTCGTGCCGTTCCGTACCCAGCACGTGCAAGCCGCCCGCGGCCACCACTTCGTCGTGTTCGGTAGCAGTTTCGCCCCGGAAGCGCGCGAACACCTGATCCCATTCCGTGCGTTCCGTCGATGCGGCCGGGCTGGTCTGATATAGATCCGGATCTTTGTTCTGCTTTTTTAAATACTCTTTGGTGAGAAACTCTGGATTGCCACCAAGGAGTATGTCGGTGCCGCGGCCCGCCATGTTGGTGGATACCGTGACCGCGTTCTTACGGCCGGCCTGCGCGATGATGAACGCCTCGCGCTCATGATTCTTGGCGTTCAAGACCTCGTGCTTGACGCCCATCTTCTTGAGCAAGGCGGCCAGACGCTCGGATTTTTCCACCGAGATGGTGCCCACCAGAACCGGCTGGCCTTTTTCGTTCAGCGTCTTGATCTCTTTGGCCGCGTTCCGGAACTTTTCTTCCTCGGTCCGGTAGACCATGTCCTGAAATTCTTTACGGACCATGCTGCGATTGGTGGGAATCACCATCACGTCCAGCTTGTAGGTCTTTTCGAACTCGGCGGCTTCCGTTTCAGCGGTGCCGGTCATGCCGGCCAGCTTTTTGTACAGGCGGAAGTAGTTCTGGAAGGTGATGGTGGCAAGCGTCTGGTTTTCGCGCTCGATCTTGACGTTTTCCTTGGCTTCGATAGCCTGGTGCAGACCATCGCTCCAGCGGCGGCCGGGCATCACTCGGCCGGTGAACTCGTCGACGATGATCACCTGGCCGTCCTGCACCAGATAATCCTTGTCGCGTTGGAAAAGCACCAGCGCCTTCAGTGCCTGCTGGACATGGTGCAGCGTGGACCAGTTCTCCGGCTGATAGAGATTGCCGCAGCCCAGCAGCTTCTCCACTTTCGCTATGCCCTCTTCGGTAAGCGCCGCGCTGCGATGCTTCTCGTCCACCGTGTAATCGCCGGTAGTATAGCTCTCGCCCGGCTCCTTGCCCTTGATTTCTTCGCCGCGCGTCAGCTTGGGGATGATGCGGTTGATCTTGTAATACTTGTCGGTGGATTCTTCGCTGGGCCCGGAAATGATAAGCGGAGTACGCGCTTCGTCCACCAGGATGGAGTCCACTTCATCCACGATCGCGAAGTTATGGCCGCGCTGGACGCAATCCTCCAGGCGGAACTTCATGTTGTCGCGCAGATAATCGAAGCCGTACTCGTTGTTGGTTCCGTAAGTGATGTCGGAGGCGTAGCTGTTCTGGCGCTCCCGGTCGTCCAGGTCATGCACGATGATGCCGTACGACATTCCGAGGAACCGGTAAATGCGGCCCATCCACTCGGCGTCGCGCTTGGCCAGGTAATCGTTGACGGTGACCACGTGAACGCCTTTGCCTGCGAGCGCGTTCAGGTAGCAGGGCAGTGTGGCGACCAGCGTCTTACCTTCGCCCGTCCGCATTTCAGCGATCCGGCCGCGGTGTAGAACCACGCCGCCGATCAACTGCACATCGAAGTGCCGCATGTTCAGGATACGGCGGCCGGCCTCACGGCACACGGCGAAGGACTCGATCAGCAAATCATCCAGGGGCTCGCCGTTGGCCACCCGCTGCTTGAATTCCACGGTTTTTTGGGCCAGTTCGGCGTCGGAGAGCTGCTGGAGCCCGGGTTCGAGATCGTTGATGGCGGCGACCATGGGACGGAGCCGCTTGATTTCGCGTTCGTTCCTGGTCCCGAAGATTTTCGCAAGAGTGGCGTCGAGCATGGGCGGGGGCCTGCTTCTATTTTAGCGGATCTTGCTAATTGTGAGCTGCAAACTTCTAAACATTTGGGCTGGAGTGGTTTAGTCGGGCATGGCGGTAAGCCGGGTAAACCGCTCGGATAACCCATATCAGCAGACAAAGCAGCGCGAGCACAAACAGAACGGCGCTCCCGGCCAGCAGCCCAGGAACTCTTGCGAGTCTCACGCTAACGCCGCGCGCGGCAGCGCTCCGAATCGCCGTTCGCGGGATCGGAATTCGCCGACCGCCGCGGCCAGGTCGGCAGCCGCGAAGTCCGGCCACATCACCGGAGTGAACACCAACTCGGCGTAAGCGCATTCCCAGAGCATAAAATCGCTCAGACGCTGTTCGCCGCCGGTGCGGATCAGCAGATCGACGTCCTGCCCGCCCAGCGCGTCTGAAAGCCCTTCCCGCGTCGCACTGCCGTTGAGAGCCTGGGCGGCAGCCAGGATCGCGTCGCGTGAGGAATAATCGATGGCGAGGCGCAGGTGCAGCTTCTCTCCTTTAGAAGTAGCGTTCTCGCATTCGTCGATCACGGGCAATAGCAGGCGCGGCAAACGATCCCGCCGTCCGATCACCGACACGCGCACGCCCTTGTCGACGCACTTGGCTTGCTCGCGGCGCAGGTAGGTGTGGAACATCTTCATCAGCGCGGACACTTCCGGTTGCGGCCGTCGCCAGTTGTCGGAAGAAAACGCGTAGACCGTCAGCACGCCGATGCCGAGATCGGGCGCGGCTTCCACCGTCCGCCGCAACGCCTCGGCGCCCGCGCGATGTCCGGCCACGCGCGGCAGCCCTCGCGTGGAGGCCCAGCGGCCGTTACCGTCCATGATGATGGCGGTGTGCAGACAGTCCGAAGTGCTTTGTGACATACCGGAGCTTTGGGTCATACCGGAGCTTTGGGTCATACCGGAGCTTTGGGTCATAAAGTGAATGGCTACAAAAAAGGCCTTAGCGTTCCCGGATCGCTTGAATCAGCGCTTCCATATGATTGAGATATTTTTCGAGCGCCCGGCGTCCATTCTCCGTCAAACGATACTGCGTCTTGGGCATGCGGCCTTCAAAAGATTTGCTACAGACAATGTATTCGGCGTCCTCCAGCTTGCGAGCGTGAACGCTCAAGTTTCCATCGGTGGTGTCGAGAAGCTTCTTCAGTTCATTGAATGTCAGCGCGGGATTCACCGCGAGTGCGCTGACGATTCGCAGCCGGATGGGCTCGTAAATGAGACGGTCCAGACCGGCGAGCGCCTGGCCGGCGATCATCCTGCCACCTCCCCCTTTCTCAGACACCGAGTCCTTGCGAGCGGTATTTTGTCTAGCCACCGTACCTCCTGGCAATGATGATTCCGAACGCAAGGTGCAACCCGCCGAATCCAGCGGCCAGAAACGCGGTGCTCCAGGTGAACGGGCAGAATAGCGCCACCGCGCCCAGCGCCATAAAGCAGAGACCCATAACCGGGACTACGCGCACCGAGAACGCGCCGCCGGTTACCACTCCGGTTCCATACAGCAGCAGCCATGCGCCCGGGATCGCGGCGGGCAAGCCTGCGCGGTATAAGACAGCCGTCAGAAGCCCCCCTACCAGCAAGGGTGGCGCGAAACTCAAGACGAATCGCCGCGCCGGCGCTGAAAGCAGCGGACCCTTCGCGGCATTAGCCTTGCGCTTGATGGCCAGGACGGCGATCACCATCGCAAAAGCCGCTTCGAGCAGCCAGATGACGAGCCAGCGTTCGAGCGTCGGTTGCCGGCTGGCGATGGCGGCGGCGGCCAATGCACTGATGCCCATCGCCACTCCGCCCCACCCCGGAACGGCCGTGAACGAACCTGCGCGCTCCATCGTTTCGCGAATGAGGCGCAGATTATCCATCGCGTGGGTGTGCAATGAAACCGGTTCGGCGCCAGTGGCGCGAATGCTCCGGACAGTGGCCATAAGAGCGATTATAGGCGATTCACTTTGCGTTGTAAAGTAGCAATTGTGCCGGGACCTTTTGCAAGGGAGGGGAACAAATCCATCTGGTCGCCTGGAAAGGCCTCGGGCCACTCGGGAGCCCGGCGCTGCGCCAGTTTGTGCCGCGCCCGGATGCGCTCCACGCGCCCGGCGATCATTTCGGGATAGTGGCCTTTCAGATACGCGGCCTTCTCGAAACGCTCGCGATAACGGCGTACCAAATGAGGAAAGCGCTCTTCGAGAAACGGCAGGAAAACTTGCGCCGCGCACGGCTTCAGGAACAGGGGAGCGGCGCTGAAGGATGATGCGCCATTCCGCACGGCCGCCGCGCAGACCCGCTCCAGGCTCTCTTCGCTGTCGTTGATCAGCGGCATTACGGGATGCGCCAGAACGCTCACCGGCACACCGGCTTCGGTTAGCTTCTTGACGGCTTCCAAGCGAAGTGCGGGACAGGGCGCTCGCGGTTCCATCAGCCGGGCCAGCCGCTCATCCAGTGTGGTGATCGTCAGATGCACGCGAATCTTGTTCCCGCGGGCAATCCGGGCCATGAGCGCGGCATCGCCGGCCACGAAGTCTGACTTGGTGGTGATGCCGAGATCCAGCCCACGTTCCTCGGCGAACACTTCCAGTATTTGACGCGTGATCTGAAAACGGCGCTCGGCCGGCTGGTAGGGATCGGTTGCGGTCCCGATCCAAACGGTGTCGCCAGACTTTAGCCGGCGAACCTCGGCGCGAAACTCCGGCGCGTTAAACTGTTTGGCGAAGATCTTGCGCTCGAACAGCTCTGGATCGCGCAACTCCATGAACTCATGGGCGTAGCGTGCGTAGCAGTATTTGCAGCCATACTCGCAGCCGCGATAGGGATTGATGGTCCAAATGGAGCGCATCCGGCCCGATCCGCGCCCGATAAATCGCCGTGTTTCTAACTCCAGGTATTCCACTTGGCGCTTGGCTTCGAGTACGCCGCTCGAAGCGGCCAAACGCGCGATGCCGACGAGCTTTTTCACAGCAAGCTCGGGCGGGGGATCGTCGTCGAATAACATGGCGGCAGTCCGATATTCGCCTTTTATTCGCCTGATGTCAAGCCTGCAAAAGCATCAAGCCTACAAAACGATCCTGGCGTCCCCATCGCGCCGTGTGATACGTTCCCTATCCAGGTATTCGAGCAACGGGATGGCGTACTTACGCGAAATACCGGTCCAATCCTTGAACTCCGGCACAGCGAAGCGCGAGCCCTTCTTCTGCGCCAGCAGCGCGTGCAGCGATTGCATGGCGGAGGCGTGAAACACCAGTTCGTCGCTCACGCGCACCAGGCGTTTGTCGCGCAGCATCAACTGGAGGAGGGTGCGAGCGCGGGTAGGATCGACACCCGATTTCGCCAGCACTTCGCTTACGGCCGGCGTGACAAGGCCGCCCGAGCGAAACGCGTTCTCGATCTTGGCGGTGGCCTGCTCTTCGTCTTGCTTCAGCGTAACTCTATGAAAAGAAAGACGGATGGTTTCCGCGTCGGCAGCCAGTGTCTTGGAACGGGCGAGCAATGCGTCCATCAACCAGGGGGGCGCGCCGGGCAGGAACTTACTGCGCAGCTCCTCTTTGGAGACTCCAGCCAGCAGGGGATTCTGCCGATGGAATTGCTTCAAATGCTCGTGCAGCGCTTCCAACTTGGCCGTAACCCATCCTGGATCCAGCAGCCAGAATTGTGGGGATTCGAGCACGGTGAGGGACGCCGGGGCGGCAGCCTTTCGAAGGTCGGATTTGAGCAAACCAGTGCGCGCGACCAACTCTGGCATACCGATTCCATAGCGCGATTCGCGGGCCAGCAGCGCGATGCGTTCAGGCAGCGCAGCCGCTTCGAGAATTCGCAGGCGATCAGGCGCAGCCCGCCGAGGTGGAGAGATATCCAGCACCACTCCGCCCCCAATAGTGATCACGGGCGAGAACATGCGCACGATGAAGCGGTCGCCGGGCAGGATCAGCAGCGGTTCGCTCAGCACCAGACGCACGTATTCGCGCGCCCCCGGGGCAATCGGGTCCGTGCCCTTCTTTTCTCCAGAAACGCGGCGAATTTCCGCCTCCACTTCGGCGGTACCAGCGTGAAAATGCACAGGCGCGCGGTGTTTCAAGGGCTTTGCCGAGCGAAGCAAATCGAACGTGCAGTCGATATGACTGGTAGTGTGAAACCGTCCAGCCTCCGCCAATACCATGCCGCGTGCCAGTTCAGAGGCGTCGATGCCCGCAATGTTCAGTGCGGTCCGCTGCCCGGCGCTGGCCTCTTCGACGTCGGAGCCATGTACCTGAATACCGCGTACGCGGACGCGCTTGCGCATCGGATGCAGCTCCACCTCCTGTTCCACGCGAACCATGCCCGAGACCAGTGTACCGGTCACTACGGCGCCAAATCCACGCATGGCGAAGGCGCGGTCGATGGGCAGGCGAAAATATTGCGACGCATCCTTCTCGGGAAGCGCGGCGGCCAATTTTGCGAGCTCGGCGCGCAGTTCGTCCAGGCCGGCGCCGGTGGCCGCGCTGACCGCCACCATCGGCGCATTTTCGAGGAAGGAACCGCGCACGAATTCACCGGCCTCCAGCCGGGCCAACTCCAGCAAATCGCCCTGGGCCAGATCGGCCTTGGTAAGGACCACTATGCCCTTCCGTATGCCTAACAACATACAGATATCAAAATGTTCCCGAGTTTGTGGCTTTATGGACTCGTCTGACGCTATAACAAAGAGAACAAGGTCTATGCCGGTCACGCCAGCCAGCATGTTTTTAATGAACCTTTCGTGCCCCGGTACGTCTACTAAACCGAGGCGCACGGTCTCGGAGAGCTGCAAGTGCGCGAATCCCAGGTCAATAGATATGCCCCGCTGCTTTTCTTCCTTGAGGCGATCGGTATCGATTCCGGTGAGAGCGCGCACTAAAGCGGTTTTGCCGTGGTCGATGTGGCCGGCGGTGCCGATAATGACGTTCTTCATCTCGACGATTCTCATCCTAGCGCCTCTGGGCGCCCAAGGAGAGGCCCAGGATGCGGGACAGGTTAACGCGAAGATCGCGCCTCAGGACGTCGAGGCAACGGCCACCTTCCAGACCGGCGTGTCGGACGTGCGCGTGGACGTGCAGGTCACCGAGGGCGACAAGCTGATCAAGGATCTGGCGAAGAGCGACTTCTCCGTCACCGATGAAGGTCGGCCGCAATCGATTGTTTCCTTCGCGCATGGTGACGAGCCGGTGACGCTGATCCTGCTGTTAGACGTCAGCGGAAGCATGCAGAAGTACATAGACCAGATTTCGAAGGAAGCGCGCGAGGCGCTGGACCATCTGCGGCCGGGCGATCGGGTGGCGCTGATGGTCTTCGCCAAGAACACGGCGGTGACACAGGACTTCAGCGACAATCTGGCTGAGACCGCGCGCAACATCTCCGGCGCGGTAAGCGATTGGGACGTGGGATCGAGCACGCAGATCAATTCCGCGGTCGTCGACGCGGCGCATTACATGGAACAGCACGCGGGGCCGGGCGGCCGGCGCGCGATTCTGATCCTGACGGACAACCTGAGCACCAGCTACCGGTTGACGGATGGCCAGGTGATTCGCGAATTGAACAAAGCGGACACGGTGATGAACGCGATCATCACGGGACGCGCGATCAGGCCGCTGCCTCTGGAGCCCGGTAAGCCGGCCAATCCCGACTTTACTCCCGCCAATGTTTACGAACTGACTGAAAAAACCGGCGGCGAGTGGGTGCGGGCGGAGAACGCGGGCGATTCGTTCAAGGACATGATCGAGCGGATCCGCAGCCGCTACATGCTGGCCTATCACGAGCCCGATGCGATGCCCGGAACTTTTCGGCACATCACGGTGACGCTGGAGGACGCGGCGCGGAAGCGTTATCCGGGGGCGGAACTGCATTCGCGCAGCGGGTATTACGCGGAGTAACTATAATCCTTCTGGCCAATTATCAGGGCGATCGGGATCGTCCAGTTCAAAGTTACCGTAGACCCACACGCCCGCCGAATCGTACAACCTTGCGAGCGGTTGTTTGAGATTGCCCCGCTTGTCCCAAGGCTGGAGATCAGTATCCAGTTCACAAAGGCAAAGGTCCATTTCCCCGTGGACTCGCAACTCCTCGGCCCGCACAAGAATCGATCCAAGGATTGCTTGATCGAAAGGTTACAGAAAAAGATCTGAGGCGCTTAGGCTTACAACCCGGTCAAGCATCCCTCCGTTGAGCGCAAAAATCTCAAGACCGGGTTCCCTGAGCAGGGACGCAAGTGTCTCGTCGAGCTGTTTGATCTCTGCTTTTACTTTTTGCTCGAACCTGTTTAGCATTTCGCGCGTTATGAGGTTCTCCTCGCGAGATATGCTTCCCTCCGCTTGCGCTCGAAGAAGAAATTGACGGATTACGTCCGCTTCTTGTCGAGGCTGGCACCGCGCTAAGATTGCCCGTCGAGCTTCAGTGAGGCAAGGCGACGGAAGGTGCAACAGCACTTCGCCAGCCCGAGAGCGCTGCAGAAGTTCTACAGCGTCAAGACGTTTATGATGCGCCGGGGCCGCATAACCGAAAACCCAGTTAGTCTCGACGAAGACATGGCGCATTTTTCATGAGCCAGTCCGACGCCACCGGGGACCCGTGGCACGAATGATGCCGCCATTAACAGCGGGCAAAACAAACGACTCTATGGCCTCTGCCGCTGACGGTGGCCATGATCGACGACCGCCAGTGGGTAAGGCTTCCAGCCACCGTTCAACACGTAGCACAAGGTACTCTTCCGTGTTGAGGGTCTTATCTGGCATCTCGCCCAGCAGTTCGCTCGTTCGACACGCTCCAATTCTCTGGATCGTGTCGGCCTCATAGCCCGTGTAAGGGTTCCGAAAGAAGAGCGCATCTTCGGGAGTGACGAGCATGCCAACAGGGCAACTTTGATGGGCCATGTAGTCCTTGATTTGAGCCTCTCCGAGGAGCATGTCACCTGCCCCCGCATTCACCTCGACGGCGAGAACGACCTCGGGCGAATCAGGTTTGGTAACCACAATGTCGGGCCACACCGGCATAGGCCCAGCGTAACACTCCCTACTGAAGCTCATCGAGCAAAATCTTCGCGCGATTCTGGCCAGCAACGAATCCTTAGCTTCCTCGATCGACTGAACCGCCATTTCGGGCGCGACCGTAGGAAACTGCTCCAGGAACTCGCCGAGGGAATGTCCGCCCTCCAATTGGTGGTGTCGCACTCCTCGCGGAGCTCTCGGAGCACCGCTTCGGTTGCGGAGGCCGACAGGGATTGCCTCGTGTGAAATACCCAGACGCCGTGCTCTTTTCTCAGTGGCGCGGTTCCTCGGACGGGGCGAAGGGTGATTTGTTCACCGGCGCTTTCCATTTCCAACGCATCTCCGGGTTCAAGATGCAGTTGCTCGCGCAGCGGCTTGGGAATGACGATGCGCCCGGCCTCATCGATAATGAGATGGCTATTCATTGCGCCATATAACGGTGGGTTTATCCACGAACTAATGCCGTTTACGATATCTGGAATGCCCCTTCGCGCCCACACCTGCTATCTTTGTCAACAGCGGCTTAAGGTTCAAATGTAAGAGGTCGGGCATTTGAGAGGTCTCCTTTTCGCAACCCTGTTGCTCGCCGTATCGGAAGAGATCTGTGTCTCTCAAACTTCGGGCCACTCGGAACTGAAGCACTTCGCATTCGAATGCCGCGACGTCGCCGAGAGAGCCGAAGCCTATCTCTCGGAACATGGGATAGCCACCTACGAGAAAACAAGCTTTCAGAATATTTCGATAATCGGGCGAGAGTCCGGGCCGATAACGGCCGGTAGTCTAGACAGAAGAGGCGGCCGAAAGCTTAGGCCATGGACCAACGTGCAAGGAAACGATGTCACCGACTCTGCAGTGCATTGGGCTTACGCGGATAGGGAAACAGGGGACAAGTTGCCGCTAGGTATGTGGCGCATCCGACTCGCGCACTACCAGCCTTGGGGCGAAATCAAGCTGGCGCCCGAGGAAGTGGGATGCAAGGTAGATTTTAAGCTCAGTTTTGAATCGTGGAGCGCGAACGTCATAGCTATTCTGCCTCTTGACGATATCTCGTGGGCCTATGCAAGTAACGGCCGCATGGAGCGCGAGTATCCAGACGGAATTTCGGCAGCATTGGAGCAACGGAAGGCAGTGCCTCCGATCCGGCCCGAGCGGCAACCGTAGCGTACCACGTCGCTGTTTCCGCACCTGCTACTGTAATCTCGTATGTCTACCGACCGGCTCGCCGCGAACCGACTAGCAGAGGTCCGGCGCCGTCACGCCAATGCCGAGGCGGGCGGCGGCGAAGAGCGCATGGCGCGGCAGCACAAGGAAGGCAAGCTTTCCGCGCGCGAGCGCATCGATCTGCTATTGGACGAAGGCACGTTTGAAGAGATGGACAAGCTGGTGCGGCATCGCACCACCGATTTCGGCATGGATCAGCAGGTCGTCGATGGCGACGGCTTCGTCACCGGCTACGGGCATATCCACGGGCGGCTGGTCTACATTTTCGCGCAGGATTTCACGGTGCTGGGGGGATCGCTGTCGGAAGCCAATGCGCTGAAAATTTGCAAGATCATGGACCTGGCGCTGAAGACCGGAGCGCCGGTGATCGGCCTGAACGATTCCGGAGGCGCGCGCATCCAGGAAGGCGTGGCGTCGCTGGCCGGTTACGCCGATATTTTCCTGCGCAACACGCTGGCGAGCGGCGTGATTCCGCAGATCTCGGCGATCATGGGACCCTGCGCGGGCGGCGCGGTCTATTCGCCGGCGCTCACCGACTTCATCTTCATGGTGGAGGGCACCAGCCACATGTTCATCACCGGGCCGGAGGTGATCAAGACCGTGACGCACGAAGATGTGTCCAAGGAAAAGCTGGGCGGCGCCGAGACGCACAACAGCATTAGCGGCGTGGCGCATTTTCTGGCGCACGATGACGCCGAATGTTTGCGGATGATCCGCGAACTGATGTCCTATATCCCAAGCAATAATCTGGATGGCCCGCTGCCGAAGCCTTGTAGTGACCCGATCGATCGGGCCGACCCATCGCTCGATACTCTGGTGCCCACCGATCCGCAATTGCCTTACGACATTAAGGACATCATTCATCGCGTGGTGGACTCGGGCGAATTCTTCGAGATCCACGAGCATTGGGCTAAGAACATCGTGATCGGGCTGGCACGCATGGATGGCAACAGCGTGGGGATCGTGGCCAATCAGCCCGCATTTCTGGCTGGTTGTCTGGATATCAATTCATCCGTCAAGGGCGCACGCTTCGTGCGCTTCTGCGACGCCTTCAACATTCCTATACTCACCTTCGAAGACGTGCCCGGCTTTCTGCCCGGAACCGAGCAGGAGTTCGGCGGCATCATCCGGCACGGCGCGAAGCTGCTGTATGCCTATGCGGAGGCGACGGTTCCGAAAATCACCGTGATCACGCGCAAAGCATATGGCGGCGCCTATTGCGTGATGGGATCGAAGCATCTGCGAACCGACGTGAACTTCGCATATCCCACAGCCGAGATCGCAGTGATGGGTCCTGAGGGCGCGGTCAACATTGTGTACCGGCGCGAGCTGACCGCGGCCAAGAATCCCGACGCGTTGCGCAAAGAAAAGATCGACGAGTTTCGCGACCGGTTCGCCAGCCCGTTTGTGGCGGCGGAACGCGGCTTCATAGACGACGTGATCGAGCCGCACGAAACGCGGCCGAAAGTGATCCGTGCGCTGCGGATGCTGGAGAATAAAGTGGACACGATGCCGCGCAAGAAGCACGGCAATCTTCCGCTCTAGCTGCCGGCGGGCATCTTCTGCTGCCACAGACCGAGCGCCGCGCCCGTGGGATCGGTGATGATACTCATCCAGCCCATCTCAGCCACCGGGGTGACATCCTGCACCACTTTGCCCCCCAGCGATTTTGCTTGCTCGGTGGCGGCTTTTATGTCATCCACGTTGACATAGGCCAGCCAGCCCGAAGGCGCTCCCGGCGCCGTTTGCTCCGCCATTCCTCCACCGGTTCCTTGGCCGACGCCAATCAGGGTATAGGTCATCGGACCCATCGGAACGTCGTCCAACTTCCAATCGAACAATTTTCCGAAAAACGTTTTCGCCGTTGCGAGATCCGTCGTGTGCAGCTCCACGTGTACGAAGGGGTTTGGCATGACACCTATGGTTTCACATTCGAGTTACGCGCGCATTACAAGCTGCGAACGCCCATGGAGGTGATGTCGTCCACGCGCATGGCTTCCTTTATCACGAACGGCTCGCCATACTTCACGCCGATGAGATTGCCGTAGAAGCGGGCAATGGAACCCAGGCGATCGCGAATCTCCTGGCTGCCGGGAAAAAGCTCGGACGCCTCGGCCGATTGCCCGTACTGCGACTCGTAGCAAAACAGCGCGGACATGCGGCGCTCGAACTGACCGGAAATATCCACCACGAACGAAGGCGTCACGTTAGCGTAGAGGGAGGAGTAAAGGATTTTGTGCGGGCGATGCGGCTCGCTATCTTCAGTGAGCTTCCTGAGGCCCGCGAGAAAACATGCCTCGAAGCCGATCTCGGACGCCCGATAATGATCGGGGTGACGCGCTTCCCAATAGGGCAGCATCACCACTCGCGGGCGCAGATTGCGGATCTCCACCGCCAGGCTCATGCGTACGCTGACGGTATTCTCCAGGCGCGCATCGGGAAGGCGCAGATTGCCGCGCCAGGCCAGACTCATGGCGCGAGCGGCGGCATTGGCTTCCTGCAGACGAATCTCGGGCGTTCCCCGGCTGCCCATGTCGCCCGCGGTGAGATCCAGCACGCCGGTGCGATAGCCTTGCTCGGCCATGCGCATCAGGGTGCCGCCGCATGTTTGCTCGACATCATCGGGATGCGCGGCGATGGCGAGAATGTCGAGCGGCTTTTCGATAACCGCCGACCCGGTATCCACGTCTTGCCACATGCTAATAGCGCCAGGGCCGCGCGCGCTGTTGGGTGGGCATCAACATCACCAGCAGCATTCCGGCGATAAATCCACCTACGTGGGCGAACCAGGCCACGCCGCCGTTGGATGCCGCCGAATCGCCTACCGTGCCGACGCCGCTGAAGAACTGTATCGCAAACCAATACAAGAGTAGAAAAGCCGCCGGGATGTCGATGGTGGTGATAAAAATGACGATGAACACCAGCGTGACGATGTGCGCGCGGGGAAACTTGACCAAATAAGCGCCCATCACGCCGGCGATAGCGCCGCTCGCCCCCACGGTTGGCACGGGTGAGTTGGAGTTCAGCAGGATGTACAGCAAGGCCGCGGCAAATCCGGAGGCGAAGTACAGGAATAGGTACTTTGCGTGCCCGAGCAGATCCTCCACTCCCCGGCCGAAGATCCACAGGAACCACATGTTGCCCGCGATGTGCAGAAATCCGCCGTGGATGAACATCGAAGTCAGGATGGAGGAGTAATGCAAGCGATCCGGCACGATGCCGTGCAGCATGATGAAGCGGTTCAGCGAGTAGCTGGACAGCCCGAGGCTGAGCTCGTAGAGAAAGACGGCCACGTTCGCCGCAATGATCCACAACGTCACCGTGGGGCGGGAATAATGCGGCTCGGAGGATCGAAGGGGGATCATTTAAGACGTTGCTCGAACTCCCGGTTCGATCTTCGGCCGGCGCTGCGCATCAAAGCTTGCGCCTCTGCCAGGCTGGCAATATGCCCACGAGCGCCCAACGCGGTACAGTTCAGGGCTGCCATCGCATTGGAAAATTCGAGCGCTTCGCGCACCGGCATGCTCTCGATCACAGAATAACAGAACGCACCATGAAACACGTCGCCTGCGCCGGTGGTATCGGTAGAATCCACCACAAAGCCGGGTGAATAGACGAAGCGGCCGTCCACGCGAGCGAGCGAACCCTCGGCGCCCAGCGTCATGGCAGCCATGCGCATGCCGTATTCGTCCTGAATCGCGGCTAGCGCACGGAACGGATCGGCTTCCCCGGTCCAGCGTGAGGGAAACTCGGAGCCGGCGATAAGATACTCAACGTTCGGAAGCACGCGGTCGAAGCCGGGATAGATGGTATCGACATCCACGGTCACGGGGATTTGATGCCGTCGCGCGATTTCCGCCGCGCGTGCGACGGCGGGCGTATCGTGCCCGTCGATGTGCAGAAGGCGCGCGCAGGCGATCTTTTCGGCTGTCAGGCTGGCGGGATCGATGCGCAAACAATCTTTACGATTCCACAGCACCGTGCGCTCGCCCGTGGTCTGGTCTACCAGGATATATGCGCTCTGGTTGGGACAGTTCGCCCGAACCTGGATGTCGTCCAGATTGACGCCGCTTGCGCGCAGGCTTTCGATCTGGATAGCGCCGCGTTCGTCGTCGCCCAGCGTTCCGATATATTTCGCGCGCAGACCCAGCTTCGCGCAGGTGACCATGGCACTCGCCACTTGCCCGCCAGGGCTCATAAGTTCCCGCTCGAAGGGCGCCTTACCGCCGTAGGCCGGGAAGTGAGGGAGCAGGATCAGGGTGTCGGTGGCGTTGAGGCCGACACCAGCCACGTCGAATGCGGGCACTACTTCTTTTTGGGAGGCATCTGGTAGAGAAAGATGGTGTGGCCGTGTCTCTCCGGGTCTTTGTCCACCAGTTTCGGCTTCCAGCCCGGCACCGCGTAGTCATGTGAAACCACGCGCGCTCCATTCCTGAGGTATTTCTCCAGATTCGGGCGGAGCATCTCATTGGCGTCGGTGGCCAAGTACAGGGTAACCACGTCTGCGGGGCTAAGGTCGACATTCAGAAAGTTGCCGTGGATTACCTGTGCGTCGCTATCCAAGCCCAGCCGGCGGATGCGCGTGTTGGTACTGTTCACCAGGTCGTCTGAAATCTCGATGCCCACGGCTTTGGCCTTGAACCGCACCACGGCAGTGATCAGAATGCGCCCGTCGCCGCTGCCTAAGTCATAGAGTTTTTCACCCGGCTTGAGGTCGGCCAGTTCCAGCATGCGATCGACGATTTCCTGGGGCGAGACAACATAGGGCGCCAGACTGTTGGCGTAATGCTTGGCGTGCTGCTGGCCATAGAGCGGGCCCTGGGCGAACGCCTGATTCGCGCAAAGCGAGAACACTCCTAGCAACACCCCTGCCGGCAAAGCAGGTAACCCTACTGTACGCATGGAACCCCTATTGGCTTGAGATGGACGAAGCCGGTTTTCCGTTCCTAGATTTTACGATCTTTGAGACCATTTCCGAGACTGCAAACCACAAATCCCGCGGGCGGGAGATGGTGTATTCGTAGCCGCGGAAAAAGTGGACGGTGTGGCTGATGGCGTCCTTCCAGGGTACCGCCTGCGGATTCAGGTTGTAATTCATGTAAAACACAGGAAAATCGACGTCCGAAGCGTCCTTGAGAGCCTCTTCCGGGGGATTGGCGTCCAGCAGGATCTTGGGGCCGGCAAAAACCAGGGCGTCGGGATGGTCCTGCGGGTCGGGCGTCATTTCCTTACGTACCAAGCCAGTGAGGAAGGCGGTGTCCCCATGCTTGTCGCCCAGGCGCTTCAGATCGATGGTCCCCAAATTCAGGGTATTGAGCGCCGTCCCGAGCGCGGGAAAATCGATCTTGCTAGCGCCATTCTGGCGGTAAATCACCTTTTGTTCCTGCATGTTAAAGGCGACGATGGAGAACTTCCCGATGCGGGGATCGCGCGAGATGGTCCTCAGGATGGACACCAGCGCGGTAGTATCCAGAGGCTGGAGCGCGGCCGACAGGGAATTCTGGGGGGCGAAATTTACGAGTACTTTTACATTGAGAAGAGGATCCAGTGGCGAGCGCTGCACGGGCGGCTCGTCCTTGAACTCCTCCCCATCGGCGCGCTGGATAGCTTCCGGCGCGATGGCCAGACTCATCGGCCGATCCTTAGACCCGAGCGCCGCTTCCGAATCCCAGTTGGACGAACACACCCGCTCAGCCCGGTCCCGCATCAACCAATCGACATGGTAGGAGCCCTCTCCGACGTCGAACGCGCCCTGCAGGTAAGCATCTCCCTTGGCGTCCTCCTCAATGGCAGGAACGCGCAAATGCTGGGTGAAGTATACGGGCTCGTCACGGTGGCCGTCCGGGGCGACGCGAAAGACGATGTTTAGCACGTTCTCGGGCCCAGCCAATTCCTTCAGCGGCACAGTGGCCTGATATCCGGCGTGGAACTTGAGATCGAATCCGAGCGTAGGCTTACTGGAAGTAACGGTACAAGGCAGATCCTTGCGCTGCTCGCCGCCTTCCAGCACTGCCAGATCAGTGTTGAAGATGTTGGCGCGCTGGTGAGGTCCGGAACCGTGGATCAGAATCTGGGCAGGAACGCGCGCAGTACTCAAGACCAGAACGGCCAGCAACCATTGGCCTCCGAGTCCAACGAACAAACAGGGTCTCTGCATACCCTCTTTACTCACTCACTTTTTCCATAACACCGTGGCGCGCCTCGCAACTCGCGCTCACCCGTCTGGATTGTTCCCCATTGTACATCCAGACGCAGCCGCTGCAAGCAAAAATTTAACTTAGATCGCAGCCGCTCACTGAGAAGTTATCGGGCGCTCGGTTACTTCTCACTAGATATCGCGCACAACGCAGCGCGATGCGAGTGTTTTGCTTCCAATGAGAGCGCATCCCGCGCTGTGCGCTTTCTAGATATCGCGCACAACGCAGCGC
>Ga0302325_10004519_pt1 | contig 32119 bp, 38 predicted proteins | sample Palsa_T0_2_FD_201948 | JGI IMG/M metagenome (GOLD analysis project Ga0302325, IMG submission 201948) | Peat permafrost microbial communities from Stordalen Mire near Abisko, Sweden - Palsa_T0_2 | ecosystem: Environmental > Terrestrial > Soil > Palsa > Peat permafrost | place: Sweden: Abisko... | reverse complement strand
GCTTCAGGGACCGGTGCAAGAAGCAGAGTCCGCCAAGGAAGCCTGGGATGAGCTTGAGAAGCTGCACCGTCAATGCCGGTTTGCTCTTGCCCGTCAGCTTCGTTCCTGCAAAATGTCATCCACCACGGCGCTAAAGGACCACGAAGAGGAATTCTCCGACATTATCGAGGCGCTGTGCGCCGCCGGCAAGGCGATGGATCCTATGGATGTCATCACTCGGTATCTCCTGAGTTTGTCGGAGGAATATGAGGCGTTTGCCCAAGCATTGAGTTTGAAGTTTGAAGACACCTGGACTTTCAATTCTGTCAAGGGCTTGGTGCGCGTGGAAGCGCAGCGTCGAGCGAATTTCACTGACGTCGCGACGAGTGGGAGCAAGCCTGATCCACAGGCTGCCAAAGCACACTTTGCCAAGGGAAAGAAAAAAAGCGGGGGGAAGAAAGGCAAGTTCACGGGGAAATGCTTCCACTGCGACGTGATCGGACACATGCAGTCTCAGTGTCCGAAGCTCATCGAGGAGAAGAAACGGGAGAAGAAGAAGTCCAACGCGTCCAGCGGATATGCTTCTGGGTCTCTGGCGTCCTCGAATGGCGCCGCAGATTCGGATGCTTGGGTCCTCAGTACCGGGGCCAGTCACTTCATGCATCCGAATAAGTCCTTGTTTGTCAATTATCGAGAACTCAAACCGCCGATTTCTGTTGATGGAATAGCAGGGAACAGATCAGCTGTGGGAGCTGGTCTGATGCAGATTGTGGACGACAAGGGCAATATCGCGTGTTTGGAGAACACGCTCCATGTCCCTGGTCTTCCGAGTGGACTGTTCTCGCTCAACAGGGCCTTGATGGACAAGAACTGGGAAACGCACATCACTCGCCAGGGAACTCTTGTGTCGGGAGACGACGGTTTCAGCATATTGGCTCAAATCGGCGCAGATGGATTATCGCGCTACAGGCCGCCGACGCCGTCGGGAGCGGTTGCCGTTGAGGAACTTGGTACCCATATCAACAGGTTATGAGCCCGGTTGTGCACGCCGCTGTGCAGGGTCAATTGTGTGCCCGGAGTCGTAGATTTCGTGATCAGTGTTTGGTACAACGGGAGAAAAGTACTCGGACGAGGAAGGACAGAGCCCTGGTCGTTATTCAGTGGCAGTACACGTAGAGCTGCGTATCATATGAGAGTCACAAGTTGTCAACAAGCATTCAGGGCGACAGTATGAGAACGGAACGGATTTTCAGAACTCGCATGAAGTGGAAAAGTCACTATCGGAAGTTATAAGAGCACGGCCGAAGTGCACATCGATGTATAGTACAAACTCACGACAAGGAGCACGGAGTCTTGGAAAGGTCGATGAAAGAAAGTTGGGAAAAACCTGCAAAGGGCACAAGGAACATCGCGACATGAAGGACAGATGGGATTGTGAGTAGGAAGAAAAGAGTACCGACTGAAGAGAGGGGTTACCAGTTGTGTACATCATTATGTGAGGGCTTAAGCGTTGGGAGATGTAACCTTCGGCTTGACTGAAGCATTTGAGGGTACAAGGCTGAAGTGATTGTTAAGGATAAGAAGTGCCTGACAATTAATTGAATTCAGAGGACGAAATGTGATTTGGCTGGGCTGAAACGGAGATCGGGAGAAGAAGTGCTACAGCATCACGAGATTATAAAAGAGACAATGTCCGTGTGAGAGTGTTGTAGTAGCGTTCATTGTCTAAGGGCAAGGGCTTTCCCGTAGTTTATTAGCAGTCACTTCCGTAGAGTAACGTCGCCCCTTTGATCAGGTATCTCGCGAGAACGTTGGTTTACAACAGAAACTTTAAAGTGCTCAACACGCGTATTGTCCGGACTAACCCCTGACCGCGTCCCAAACTTAAACCATCTCCGTGTCCACCTTTCGGCCACAGCAGAGCAGCAAACATGGCCGCCGTCAACTCTCTTCGCAAGAGGAGCATGGCAGGACAGGCTCTGCCTCGGCGACAGTCCGTGCACCCGAACATGCAAGACTCATCCTTCCAAAACCTGCCGCCTCCGCCGCGGGTCCGTCCAAAGGACAAATCCAAAGTCGAATCGCTCATGAAACGCCGCTACTCGACACGAGGACCTCTTCCCGTGCCGTCCGCCTTGGAGCCTTTCCCTGCGGAACTTAGTGCCGATACTCGGACGCTGAAGACGGTGCCTGAGACGGTAGATTTTGTCTTTAGCTGTGTCATTGATTGTAGAAATCGAAACGGAGAGAGCCACAGGAATTCGATGCGAGTGCTCTTATGAATCCAAGGTTCGATCCTGAGCAGTTTATTGCAAGTTCTTTGTCTCAAGCAACGGAAGAGGATGTCCAGGCGTTCTATGAGTCCTTACGGGGATTGAAGAAGAGTACTTCGACGGACCTCCAATCCAATGTATTCAACAACTACGCCTCCTTCGTGTCTCTGTCACAAGAAATATCAAGTCTCACCTCCGATTTATCCTCCTTATCATCTCTCTTGGTCCAATTCTCCAGTCTCACGCAATCACTGAGTTCTTCTGTTCAAAAAGACGACTCAGACGATACTCCAAGTGGCTTCCAACGAGAACGCAGAGGAGCCCAACATCATCGTAACTCCATAGCCGACCTAGCACAAATTCATGCAGTGCATCTACAAGAACTATGGCACCACGTCGAAGGGTCCCAGAAATTCCTCCCCGCCCACCCCGGCAGACACGTCATCAAGGAATCGCTGCTGTGGACGGAGCTCAACGCCGCGACCTGGAAACCTACGAAATCAGTCCATCTGATCTTGTTGAATGACCATGTTTTGGTGGCCGCCAAGAAGAGAAAGGCAAAGGAGACGAGACGCAGTGTTGCGGACAAGTGCTGGCATCTGGCGGATGTGGAGATCACGGAGTTGCAGGAGGAAGTGCCTAGTGCTATTGGTGGGGCTTTACAGATTTCTAGGGGGAGGGAAGTCGCTGTTTATGCTCCGGGTGAGGGACGGGAGAAGGAGCGTGTTTCGTTTATACAGGCTTTCAAGAGAGCCAACATCGATTTGTACAATAAACGAAAACACTCCGAAGCACATTCCGTGAAAGGTATTATCTTCCTCTCTCTTGTGTTCCTGTTCAACACCCCGCCGATGGCTGAAGAGCGGAAGCTGATATGATAGTTGGACAATCGGTGATGGTTCCAATGACGGAAGGACATGTTAGAGGGAATGATGCCTTTTTGAGGAGAATCAGTTTGAGTACGAGCATGAGCGACAGAGTGGGATTTCTGGATGCTACTGCTGCAGATGGGAATTCTGTCCGACGGATACAAGATCACATGGATGATCTCGACGTCCGTATTGCAATGAGGGAATTCGAAGAAGCAGTTCAGGGCGTTGAAAAAGGTCACTCTTCCCATGGCTCCCCAATATCCCTGATTTCTTGCTTTCCCTTAATCTTGGCGCTACCTCTCTCTATCACACGCATCTCTTGAGTTTATTTCTCAATTTCTTTCGCATCTTGAACCATGAACTAATGTTTAGGCCGCCAACTCCTGTCTACAATGGACTCATCCGCCCAATCCTACTCCCTTCTCTCATTACATCTCTCCCACCGCACGCAGCAACTAATCAACCTCCTCACACACTCACTATCTTTCGACTCCCGCAACCCCGCTTCCACCAAACGGTACTCTCAGCTCCTCATTAGACTCGGCGAAGATGAGCTCGCGCGATCAACATACTTAACCTCCCGCGCAAGTTATGTCAAACAAAAGATACGCGCAATGCAACATCCAGGGGCCTATGGCACGAACGAGGTGGACTCCTTTGTCGAGGCGATTGCATGGATTGTAGTCAGGATTATTAAAAATACCTGGGGGGTGTATAATGATGTTCTGGGGGATAGCAGAACGACAAGTAGTTTCTTTGAGTGGTGTAAGGAGCAAGTTGAGGGTCCGTCCCTGCCTTCCCTGTCGTTGCATTTTCATCTTTTGTTTGTTGGTCGGTACTGACAGTAGAATTCGCGGAGATCTTTAGACGGCAGTTGTATGGGTATCCGAGGGATAGTGAGTTATATTTACGCAGCAAGGAAGGGGTCATGGAGATATGGTCCGAGTTGAAGAAGTTGGGACTGGATATGACGTTTTTACTGGAAGCACTGGTTGTGGAACAAATTGAGGAAAACGAAAATGAAGGTGATGCGGCTACTGAGGCGTTGACGAAATCTGTCCAGGGGCTAGGATTGGATAGCATGTAAATTAGATGTCACAATGGAGTTAACGGTTTGAACCTCGCGTCTATTATTTATGAAGTATACGGGAAGAGAGATCTCTCCTAAAAGTTGAGCAGTGTATGGCGCAACAAGGGATGTATTTACTGACTATAATTATTCACACGGGGTATCATCGTTGACTTCTGCGATAATCTCTATCTCTGCTCCGACTCCGACCTCGACTCCGTCCGCTGTGGTCCTCTCTCCGCTTTCGATCACGATATCGATCATCATCGTAATCTGAATCCCGAGACCCCCGTTCACTGCTATGCTCCTTCCGACGCGAAGTCGATTCATATCCCTCATCCCTCCTTATTTTCTCTACTCGATTCCTATCATGATCTCGATCTCGATCTCGATTTCGAGCCCGATCCGAGTCAGAGTAATCATTCCTACTCCGAGGCCGTTCATCTCGACTACTGTTTGGAGTTCCTGAGCGGGATCCATTTCTCGACTTGCCTTCGCTGCGACGATACTTCACCTCAATGGTAGTTTGTTGGCTACTTTCAACCTCGACCAGCACCTCCCCCGTTTCCTTGTGCACTCTCTTCAACGGATTCCAAGAAGCTCCGAGACCATCTTTTCGAGACAACTTCTTCCCCTTTGCGTCTGTTCGCAAAAACTCCTCCTCTTTGGCTCCTATACCAAGGAAATCCGGCCGCTTCTTTGGCTCCTTTAGTTTCTCCAGGCTTTGACCATGCAGATCAGTCCCTTCTTTCCATCCCAAGCCAAGAAGTATTCCCATGCCGAATGCCTCTACTGGAACACGTTCGTAGGTTTCCAGTGTGGGTGCATCTGATAAATGGGCCATGTCGTGTGCGTAGACGTCCTTTTCCGACAGAGGTTCACGGGCTGGTATAACGAGCTTCGGGGCGCTGGAAATCGAGCCGTTGGGGTTCATAGCTTCCCGAATCAACAACTCCCTGCTTAGTTCTTCTTCCGTCTTGTTCGGTTCTTCGATAACCTCTTGTGCTTGTTCTTCAGGCGTATTTGGTCGCGGTGGGGCCGGTTTCTGTGGGATTTGTAGCCCAGCTTTCACTGACTCGTTCCCTATCCGATCGGGTATCGCCGATAAATCGATGTCTCGAGAGACGTTGTTGTCTACCGCGTCGGGTTTGTATAGCTTTAACCGTCGCTCTAGCCAGTGTTCTTTTATGGACTCCGGCGGCTTGATGACCAGCGGCGCCTTGTCTTCCTTGACTGTCCGCTCGACCGCAGCAGCGCCCTCTTCCAGGTGGGTGATTCTCGAGACTTTTGTCTCATCTTCGGAATCTGAAATCTCCTCCTGAGTTGCGAACACCGTGCTGCTGTTCTTGGAGGCAGTTCTGGCCGAGACAGGGCCCTTGGCAAACGAGAATTTCAGCGCGCCGGAGGACACAGCGCCCGACGCTGTCGTCGCTGTGTTCTGCGACATTTTGAGTGACGACAAGTGGCTAGCGTTTCCGTGCTTCCATCCAGGGGCGGAGTTTTGCCACGGCCTCTGAGACAAACCACGGTCTTTTTCCCGGGTCTCATACTGTCCGGGCTGTCCCCAGCAGATCGGCCCTGGCTAGAACCAAAATTTCGCGAAACGTTTCTCTGACTCAACAATCGGCTTTCCGCTGCCCATCACAGCCCGCCTGTTTCCTTCCGTTTATGCGCATTGCGCTTCCAAGAGTACTAAGCAGTCTTTTGAGTCATAAAGCGTCGATACCTCCTTCTTCCGTATTTGCAACCAGTTCGTACCATTTTCTCCCTGCCCGCGACCTTTCAACGATGTCCACAAGAGCCAGAGATTTCGAATTCAATCGTCAAGAGCTCGAGGAATTACTCAGGCGCCGATTTTTCATCTCTCGTGCGTTTGATATTTATGGCGGTGTTGCTGGTCTTTTTGACCTTGGGGTATGTCAATTTTGTTTCGATTCTGAGATGTAGCCCCCTGGATGCGCGCTCCAAGCGAACATCGTTGACAACTGGCGCCGTCACTTTATTCTGGAGGAAGACATGTTGGAAGTCGATTGTACCATGCTTACTCCAGAAGCGGTGTTGAAGACGTCTGGTCACGTCGCTAGATTCTCAGACTGGATGTGCAAGGACAAGAAGACTGGGGAAATCTTTCGAGCAGATCATCTTGTGGAACAAGTCCTTGAGGATAGACTGAAGTCAGACAAAGAGGCGAGGGGGGCAGAAGTTGCCGTCGAGGACCCGGATTCGAAAAAGAAGAAGCTTAAAATCAAGAAGAAAGCTCCTGTGAAATTATCAGACCACAAAGTCGCCCTCTATGAGAAATATCTTGCCCAGGTATGTATGCCTCTGCTAATAAAAATTGACTGTAGATTGACAATTACTCTGGGAAAGAACTTGGGAAGATCATTGTGGAAGAGGAAATCGTCAACCCTCAAACCGGTGGAGTTCTCGAACCACCCGTGGAATTCAATCTGATGTTTGACATTGCAATTGGTCCCTCCGGTGATCTCAAAGGATACCTCCGTCCCGAAACTGCCCAGGGACAGTTCCTCAATTTCAACAAACTTCTTGATTTCAACAATGCACGCATGCCATTCGCGAGTGCGTCTATCGGCAAATCGTTCCGTAACGAGATTTCTCCCCGAGCCGGTCTTCTTCGGGTCCGGGAGTTCCTTATGGCCGAGATTGAACATTTTGTGGACCCGAAAGATAAACGTCATCATCGATTTGTGGAAGTAAAGGATTTGAAATGTCGATTCTTGCCCAAGGGCGTTCAACAGGCTGGGAAATCGGATCTCTCTGTGACGACGATGGGGGAGGCAGTTAGTTCCGGGATGGTGGATAATGAGACGTTAGGATACTTCCTTGCTAGGATTTGGCTATTCTTGGCAAAGATCGGTTGTGATATGTCAAGAGTTCGATTCCGACAACACATGAACAACGAGATGGCGCATTATGCAACTGATTGCTGGGATGCTGAACTTCATACTTCCTATGTAAATTCATTTGTCATGAGTAAGCTGATCGAAGGGATGGATTGAGTGTGTTGGGTGCGCGGATCGCAGTGCATACGATCTGAGCAATCATTCTGCCGCAACTAAAACAAAACTTGTCGTACGACAGGCTCTTGAGACCCCTATTGTCAGTGAAGTATGGGAGGCCAACATCGTCCTGAAGAAGTTCGGGCCAGCATTTCAGAAAGACTCAAAAGCTCTACAAGACGTCATTGCCAAGATGAGTCAGATGGAGTTGGAGAGTTGCAAGAACGTGCTTGAGGGAGAAGGCAAGGCCGAGATCAATATGAATGGGAAGGAGTACGTTATCACCCCTGAATTGATGACGATCGAACGTGTCACAAAGAAGGAATCAGGTGCTTCCTGCTGATTCTGTGCTGATTATATAGTCTACGAGTTCATCCCCAACGTAATTGAACCGTCCTTTGGAATCGGCCGTATCCTCTACTCGCTCATCGAACATAGCTACTGGCCTCGACCCGAAGACAAACAACGTGGAGTCCTCTCCCTCCCCGCTCTCATCGCTCCAACCAAATGTCTTCTCGTGCCTCTCTCTAATCACGAGAGCTTCGCCCCAATCGTGCGCGATCTCTGTATTTCCCATCCTATTCTCATCTAATTCCTAGCATACAAACTTCGTGCACACGGAATTTCCAACAAAGTAGACGACTCGTCCCAATCGATTGGTCGTCGCTATGCCCGTAATGACGAACTTGGAACGCCCTTCGGTATCACCGTTGACTTCCAGACTGTCAAGGACAACACGATTACCCTTCGTGAACGAGACAGTACAACACAAATCCGCGCCACACAGGAAGAAATCTTCCAGATCATCAAGGATGTTGTGGACGAACAACGGAAATGGGAGGATATTGTTGCTCAGTATGGGGAGTTCAAGGGTCAAGAAGCTTAGAATTGAATGTAGAGATGGAATAATATATATTTTTATCAACACGTATTTGTAGAGGAGTGGCGGCTATGATACGATGAAATGAAAGCATTGTTTATCATGAATCTTATGTTTCAGGAGATATCCAGAACAACGCAAAACAGAGATACAGCTGCAAGGGTTGAAAGGATGCCCATAACAGTTGCCATACTTCAATATTTTATTTTCATCACCTCGACTGAAAGGCAGCTTTAAGACCTTCTCTCCCCGATGTGTCAAAAGCTACGACAAACAGGGATGCTTCCGGGTGCGATGGGATACATTCGGCGGTTGCAGTCTGCAGTTGCCATACGAGATGAACCTGAGATCAATCGTGGAAGGTGAACAAAGTCAAAACGTCAGATTATGATGTTATTGGGAATATATAGTTTCCAGATGGCTAATGCACCTTGCTCCTACACCTTTACTTTATCTATGTCCCGTCACTTCTGACAGCTAATCTCCAGAAGTTCTCTGCTCCTTTCCCAAGCCACTGCCGTGCAGCGGCATCGTTTGAAGCCTCTCTTACTCCAATCCACTTTTTGAAATTAGGGATCCTTAATTCTCCCTCCCATATTAACTCGCAGGTGTTCCCACTGAGATCTTCTGGCTCCGCCTGATCTCCATGTATCTCCTTATTGCCTTCGCGAAGGGTGGTATTCCGCGAGTTATCAGTCCAATCAATCCTCACGGTCATCAATCTCTTGTATTTCTTGATCGCTTGCAAACCCCCCTCGACAATAACAATATTGGTTCGTGGATTGAGGATCACGATTCCTGTTAATTCGAGTTGCTGAGCATTTTTGAGGACCTTGAAGCGATGAGAGGGATTGCTGAGATTCGCAATACGGAACAAACAGCAGTGTATTCCCGTCTTTTTTATATCCGCCACTCGTTTTTCAGAGTCCTTGGCATGTCTTTCCTCCTTCGTCAACTTCCTCGCTTCGTTATCTTGCTCGTGTTTATTCTGCCTCGCTTCGACTTCTCTTCTAACTCTCTTTTCCACCATCGTGGGATCCTTGACTGCTTCTGAAGTTAACACCTTCATCAAGTTGGCTAATTTGATTTTAGGAGGATCAGGCGGCATCAACCCAAGAAGAATTTTCCCACGCTTATCCTTTTGTTCCTCTAATCGCCGTAATCGCCGGGCCTTGGCCATTTCTTTCGCAGTCATCATGACCGGTCGCGCAGGCGGTGCATGCGTAGTACTTGGCGGAGGAATCGGAACAGGGTTTTGAATGTATAATGTGATTTTGGTCTCGTCGCCTTCAAGTTTGAATTCGCCGTCGTAGTTCTTGTTCGTAAGGTAATCTTCGTCCCACCATTCACACTCCGGCGGCTCAGGTCGTAGGAGTATTTCTCTATCCCCAACATCGAGATCTTCTTCCAATCCTGCCTTCCTAGCGCGTTCCTCGATCTTTCGTTTCAGTTCCTCCATCTTCGCAGCAGCTCTGTCGGCCTTGGCTTTCTCGATATATTTCCCGTGCGGATTGAACGCAATAGGCCGATTCTTTCTGTCTTTTTGGACCGAGTAGGCAACGTCGAGTTTGGGGTCATAGTACGGGTTGTCTCTTGAAAAATCTGTTTCTACAGGCTTGGTAAGGATTTCCAGTTTCTTTTCCTTCTTTTCTTTCTCCCGGTTCTGCATCTGCCGAGCCACGACCTCCGATTGTCGATTGATGTTCGCCAATGTCGTGGAGAATTTTGGGGCGACATGGCTCCGTTTTCTCCGGTCAATCGTCGTCGGCAGGTCGGCCAACAAAGATGGATGAACATTGACAGCTAACCCACCTCTCGCCTTGTTCGAGTCATCGTCGGTTTTAGCCACTGCTTGCGTATTCTGTTCGTGTCCTTCAGCCTTCGCGGCGAGCTTAGCTCTCGCAGCAGCAAGTCGACTTTCGATGTCTTTCAACTTTGTAGGCGCCATAGCGGCGATACGAGCTCTTGACTCTGCGATCTGCTCTGCTCTCGAACGTTCTGTGCTGGGTTTGAGGGATGTCTGGTTGAGGTCAGCCTGTGAATTGCAGAGAAATACCCCGTCCGAGCTTTTGCGTTTCTTTGACGCATCTCTGTGGCCATTATCATCGTCACGAGGGTGTTTCCGACTCTCTGACGGCGCGGGTGGCATTTTGACTACACCGTTCGTGAAGTTGTCGACAGCCAAAAACTCCGCCGCCTTAATCGTTGGAGATATTGGTGGCCGTTGCTGTGACAACATTGAGGTTAGGGTTGCTTCCCGCGTAACTGAGCCGCGAATCCCTGGACTCTGTGAAGATGACATGCGATTCCGAGCAAGCATTTCGAATTTGCTTACATTTACTCGTACGTTGTCTGTGCTCAGCAGTAATGATGTTCAGGACTAGTGAATTCTCTGGAACGCCTGGGAAAGGCAGCTTGGCTTCGATTAACGCCCTCTTCAGTACACTTTATCATCATCCCTGATTCTCAGGGCACGCAAGTATGGTCGTATGGCCCCTATGCGCGTCAAAGTCTGATTTTTGTCAGGAACCTAAGAATTGAAGTGTTATTCGAAAGTGACTATGTATGTACGTCCGCTGCAAATAACACAATCAACCTCGAAATACCCCTCGACACGCTTCATCGCGCACTGAAGTCCTGTTCATCTACAGCGGATACTTCTCTCCGTCTCACGAAGCGGAACAACATGGCATATCTTGCCTTAGCGAGCTCCTTAGCCGTACTTTCTATGGCGACGTGTCTGATGTTAGGGCAAAGGAATTACCGCGAATGTTATCACCCATCATATCCCTGCACGCGTATTATCCGCACAATTTGTCGCCACGTTAAAGGAACCCGTTCTGCCTCCCGAAGACGTCCATATTCTTCTACCCTCATCAAGCGATACTCTACGAGCGGTCAGTGAGCGGTACAAGTCTCTGAGCGACAAGTTATTTATAATGGCGAACATGATGGGGGAGTTGAAATTGCGAGTAGAAGCAGAAGAGGTGAAAGTCGAGACGCGATGGACTGGCCTCATTAATCCGCCGTTGGGTATTTTTCTCAAATCGATATGTTGGTTATTTTAGACCCCGATGCCGTCAGTGTTGATGGACATCCCAGTACGCGGAGGCCCCGGGATGTCTTCTCGAGCATTAAGATTAACGCCAAAGATTGGACTAATTTTCTGAGGGTCAGTGTGGTTGCGAAGAGCATGCTTGCATGTATATCTGCAATAGGTTAAGCTGATCTTAGGTATTTGTGAGGGACATGCGCTGGTTTTATACGTTTATATCACGGATGACGCTGGAGGGGATGGTCCGGTGTTGACTTATTATATCCCTGCCCACGAATGAATGAAAGGCTAGGATCGATGATTCCTTATGATCGGTTTGAGTTTTGAACAACCAACTCTCGATTCAATCCGAACCCAAAAGATGAATCACATTCGACTTGGGACAACTCTTCCACTATAGGTAATGAGATAGCTATGTAGGTCGGAAGGCCATGTTGCTGCGAAATTAAATGATTGATCTAGTGCAGCCACTTTGTTGAGCGTAAAATAATAATATGATTATCCATGACATTTTTTCATAGAACCGTTATAAAACTCAGGCGCTTAACAAAACGCAGCCCATTTTATTGCGGTTGTGCAATGCATTTAAAGCGGAGCAACGTCATGCGCTGAAGCCTTTGTGCTCGTGCTTCGATGACTCACTGTGACTGGACGCAGATCCCGGGCACTCTGCAGATATATAGCGAAAGCCGCAAACCCACGGAATTCCCGCCGTGTTTTCATAAACTTTAATTTTTTCAGGCAAAACTTGCGGACTCAAGGAGACACGACCGCCTTGATTGCAGCACGCTCAATTCCAGGCATCATGAAGTACGTTCTCGTATCTGGCGGTGTTATAAGTGGCATTGGGAAGGGAGTCATTGCCTCGTCGACGGGGCTATTGCTCAAAACGCTTGGTTTACGCGTCACTGCAATCAAAATCGACCCATACATGAATATCGATGCGGGAACCATGTCGCCTTTGGAACACGGGGAAGTCTTTGTGTTGGACGATGGAGGCGAAGTTGATTTGGATCTTGGCAATTATGAGCGGTATTTGAGCGTGACGCTCACCAAGGACAACAACATCACCACCGGAAAGATTTACAGCCAGGTCATAGACAGAGAGGTTTGTCCCGGTCCTGGGGTCACAGCTCATGGCAGAGGAAGGGAGATTACTTGGGAAAGACGGTACAGGTTGTTCCTCACATCACAAATGCAATCCAAGACCATATCGAACGAGTTGCGCGTATAGCAGTCGACGACTCTGGCCAGGAGCCAGATGTTTGCATTATCGAACTCGGCGGCACCGTAGGCGATATCGAGTCCGCTCCGTTCGTGGAAGCAATGCGCCAATTCCAGTTCCGAGTAGGCCACGAGAACTTTGCTCTCATCCACGTGTCTTTAATCCCCGTCATCAACGGCGAGCAGAAATCAAAACCCACTCAGGCTGCTATTCGGGATTTACGCGGATTGGGTCTCGCGCCAGACTTGATTGCTTGTCGATGTTCGCAGCCATTGGAGCCGGCGTTAATTGAGAAGTTGACCATGTTTTGTCATGTCGGACCAGGTCAGGTTTTGGGGGTACATGATGTTCGCTCGACTTATCATGTTCCATTGTTGCTTCGTCAACAAAATATCATCGAGTATTTTACGAAACGGCTTGGTTTGGATGCTATAACTGTATCATCACGACAGAAAATCGAAGGTGAACAACGTTGGACTAGATGGAAAAATCTTACCATATCGTATTGTCTCACTTCGAAAGCAACCTGACTGTAGTCATGACCGGCTTTTTGATTCAGTTACCATTGCTCTCGTCGGAAAATACACCAACCTCCAAGATTCATATATCTCAGTCATCAAATCTCTGGAACACGCATCACTACGTTGCAATGTCAAACTGGACCTACACTGGGTCGACGCTTCAGATTTAGAAGCAGAGACTCTTAATACTTCTCCAGTCAAGTACCACACAGCCTGGAAATCCGTTTGCTCGGCCGAGTATACTCATCCTAGATAGCTGTGCTGATATTAGTGGTATCCTCGTCCCCGGTGGATTTGGCCTAAGAGGTACCGAAGGTATGATCGCAGCTGCGAAGTGGGCGCGGGAGCAGAAGATACCTTTCTTTGGAATCTGTCTTGGCCTACAGATCGCTGCTATCGAGTTCGCGCGTAACGTCTGCGGCATCAAGAGTACCCCTTTAAATAACCCTTCTAAGTCTAGACGCCCATTCTACGGAGCTAGTGGAGAATGTGCAAGAGGCTGTCGTCATTTTCATGCCTGAAGGATCCCGGACTCATCTCGGCGGAACCATGCGCCTTGGCTTAAGACCTACCTTATTCCAGCCCGATACCGAGTGGAGTACTGTCCGCAAACTTTACGGTGGGGAGGCCGAAGTCCACGAACGCCATCGCCACCGCTACGAAATCAACCCCGACTACATCACACGTCTTGAAGAGAACGGTCTTCGATTCGTAGGACGAGATGAACAGGGTGAGAGAATGGAGATCTTTGAATTGCCCACGCACAGTGATCAGGGTCCTTCGCATCCTTACTACGTCGGCGTTCAATACCACCCGGAATTAAAGAGGTTTTTCCTGGTCTTAGGGATTTGTTTAATGGTAGTCGACCACTTGACCCGAGTCCACCGTTTTTGGGATTCGTTGCGGCGAGTGCGGGAGTGTTAGATAAAGTGTTGGAGGACCTGAAGGAGAATAAGGAGATGGTGAATGGCGTCAATGGTACATGCTAGAGTCGCTAGATCTATAGTTATCTGCGAGACGTATTATGGTTACTAGCGAGTTTTGGGGGATCAGTAATGGCTTGCATAGATTATTTGGTTTCAAGGTGTATCCATACTAAAACATCTTATCCATACTAAAACATCATCTTATCCTACTAAACATCTTTAGCGTCGCACTGGCTCCGCCTCCATCAGGGACGTATGCTTAGAGTGACCATAATATCAATTCTAACATTTGTATGTATAACGCGTGGCGGGTTTGCATTCCATTCAGAGTACCTAGTAAGCCAACGTTGACTGGCAGATGAGGGGGGAATTCAAGCTGAAAGGATATTACTTATAGTATTATGACTACTATCTCTAGTTGACTTGAAAACTACTGAAGATATCGGGTTATATTATTTGCGGACCATATATTCTTATCCACTCTCATCGTCATCGCCATCAGATCCCGCATTCCCCTGTTGTCCTTTGCTCTCCGTTTTGTTGGGGGAAAAAGTATGGGGGCTATGTATGTCTGAGAGAAGGAGTGTAGTTATGTCCGCCATGGGAGGAGTGGGAAGAATCTATCTTGCATTACGGTATCGGTGGATTCTTAGGGAGCTGAATTCTTATGCCTTTAACTTCTTTTCCTTCTTTTGCTTTTTCTGGAATGTTAGCTTTTCGAGTGAGGAAACATACTTTTTCCGACTTTGATTCTGTCTCTGCATCTTTAGCTTCCACTTCAGATGCTTTCCGTTTCTTATCCTATCATTAGTGACAATACATTTCTAGTAGAACCTTCTTTTTCTCGGATGCGGTATTGGTTACATCGACCTCGGCGGCTGCATGAGAAAGAGAATTATCCACTTCTGGTGAAGCTTTACGTTTCTTCTCTTTCTTCTTCTGTTTCGTCTCTGTTTCACCATTGGTAGAGGTTTCCACTGCAGCATGACTGACTCCATTCTCGACTTCGGGGGAATGTTTCGGCTTTTTATTTTTCTTCTCTTTGCTCTTTTTGCTCTCTTTGTCATCTTTGTCCTCTTTGCTCTTTTCCTTGGCCGCCTTATCCTTTTTCTCCTTTTTCTCCTTTCTATCCTTCTCTTTCTTCTCTTTCTTCAAGGAATCTTTTTCCCCATTGACTGCCTCTGCCACTGTCTTGATAGCCTCTGCGGCAACCTTCTCGACAAGTTTCGCCGATCCATTCACCTGTTCTGCAGGCTTCTTCTCCACAGTGGCCGGCGTCACGGTCTGAGGCGCCTTCTGCGATAATGGACCTTTCTTCTGTCCCTTTCCCTACTGTCAAATCAATTGACAGTCAAGAATACCTTTAGATCACCCTTTTGGTACTTCTGTTCCTCCGAAATACAGCTCGTATGTCCCTCCCATGCTCGTCCCTGAAATGTCGTATTACAGTCGATACAAGTAAATGGTCCATGACACCAACCCGCATGCTACAATCAGATATTTACGGATTGGTGTGATACAGCTTTAAGCTTTGGCTTCTTTATTGTGTCTTGACAACTCTCACACGAGAAAGAGACCATTGTTGACGTTCCTGTACTCAAGCCTCAAAAAATTTTGATCGGCGTTTTCGCTTTGCGTGCCAGACGACCTCGGACTGCCATTGATTTCACAGCGCACGCGCCGCCGATCGAATTGACGTGGCATTTTGTGTCTCACCGCATTTAAATTCCGACATCCAATGCTAAAATATTCGCGACAAATACAATCCTTGCAATGACAAGCTCCGTGGCAGCAATCCTGCCTCCTCTTCTTATTTATCCCTCGTTTCTGTATTCCTGCGCCTACGACGTTCATTAACTGTAGACTATGGGCGATGCTGCAGGAGAAAATCGCGACGACGCCATACGGACCTGATCGGATTATCTTTCGCTCGCCATTAGTCCTCAACACTGTGCAATCGTTTATCGCAGCAATACTAGCCTTGATATATATCCGCTCAACAACCAAACAACCGCTCCGAGCGGCGTTCTCAAACGGACTTCTCACGCAGTATGTTGTCCTTGCGGTGACAAGCAGCGCAGGCGGCTGGTTTGGCTATCGCAGTTTGAAATGGGTCGATTATCCCACTATGGTCCTCGGGAAAAGCTCGAAACTGTTGCCGGTCATGTTTCTCCATCTCGTTCTCTACAGACGACGATTTCCAGGGTACAAGTACCTTGTTGTGGGGATGGTCACCCTGGGGGTCGCCTTGTTCACACTATTCCATCCCGTGGAGGGGAGTAAAAAGGCGGCTACGCAGCATAGTATCTGGGGCTTATTCCTCTTGAGTATAAATCTGCTCGCAGACGGATTTACAAACTCCACTCAAGATCAAATTTTCTCGAAAAATAAAGGTCTCACGGGTCCGCAGATGATGTTGGGATTAAACACCTGTTCCACCATCATCACGTCCGCGTACCTGTTAGTAACCCACCTGTTTACTTCCACGCCATCCGAAATCGAGACTGCGCTCCCGCTCATTCAACTTCACCCGCGGATACTGTTGGATATATTGGCGTTTGCGGTCTCCGGAGCAATAGGCCAGATCTTTATATTTCTGACGCTGAGTCTTCATGGGAGTTTGATTTTGGTGACGATCACGGTGACGAGAAAGTTGTTTACCATGTTGTTGAGTGTGATGTGGTTTAATCATCGCCTTGCGTCGGGGCAATGGGCCGGGGTTGGATTGGTTTTTGGAGGGATTGGGTTGGAGGCTTATTGGACTAGAAAGGCCAAGATGTTGAGCAAGAAGCAGGTCGAAAGTACGCAGAATGGCGCCATAAAAAAGGAGATGTAGATTATGGGTGATCCAGTTTGCATAGAAATAGATCATGTGGGGGTATTAGCATAGTGGTCGCATTAACGGATATAACTTATCATGGGGTCTTTGAGAAATTAACACAGATCTGTGCTGCAAAGCTTTCATTGAAATCGTTGCTGCTAATCATACAGCTATGACGAAACGTTCTACCACGTAGAGCAATCAATAAATGCTCAAGCCTTTGCACCATACCGATTGACAGTCTTCCCATCCGGAACATTGAAAAACTCTCCAGCCTTCCCAGTTTTAGAATCAAACGCTCTATCGAGTCTAAAATATCCCTTCCTTTCAAATTGGATGATACTTCCAACAGGCAACGTCTTCATATTTATATCCCCCAGCGCCTCAACACTCGACACACTATCATGATTGACATAATCCTCGATCTTGTCATTCTCCTCCAACTTGTCCTTTGTGATCAAATGATCGAAGGTCGTGAGAATACAGGGTGTAAGGGATGATTCAACGTTGGCAATCCAGGTGACTTTCTTGTCTGTTTTCTTGAAGTCTCCTTTTAGGTTGAGTTCTGCCTCGATGGCGGCGACGACATCTCCGGTTCGAACAATCTTTTTGATGAAGGCATTGCCCCAGTCCATTAAGGTAATCTGACGTTAATGAAATTCCCGAAGAGGAAGGCTACTTCTTCGTCCTCTTTGAAGGTCTGAGCATCTTCTTGTTCGACGAAAAGGTTACTCGAATAGTAAACTTGTTTTTCTCCGAGATCTGGGTTTTTCTTATGACAAAGAAGATTCTTCTGATACTCCGAAGTGGGCACACCTTCTCCACCAACAAGTTTTACCGGAACACTAGCGGTCAGAAGAGCTAGGAAGGGAAAGAGGTACCGTCCTTGAGCAGTAATGCAAGTAAATCGCTTAGCAATCGGATCAATGACCTTCTTGTTCTCGGCCCAGAAACTAGCCCATTCCAAGTTATTGATGTTCTTCGATGGTCCCTGGGAGATGATGAACTTCCTCAAAGCCTCGATAACGCATCCCTTCCTCATGACACCTACAAACAGCATCAGCATTCATTCTTACAGTGACATACCTCGCACAGTAGGAAATCTCGGGTCATCCCACCCCGAAACAATCCCCTGATCCACAAACCACTGCAACTTCCTCTTACTCAACACAGTCTTGACAAAATTCAAGCGACTAAATCCAATGACCTTGACCGACCTCATCGACAAAGCCTTGAGCATCCAGGCATACTGCGCATCCCGATCCTTGTACTCCAACGTACGCAAAGCATGAGTCACGCCTTCGAGGCAGTCGACGATGGGACATGCGAAATCGTAGGTGGGGTACATTTTGTACTTGTCTCCTGTGCGGTGATGGACTGCGTCGTTGCAGCGGAAAATGACCGGGTCCCGGAGAGCTTTGTTTTTGTTGTCGATTGAGATTTTGGCTCGGACACAGAATTTACGGCCCTTGTGAATAAGTCAGGTGAATGGAAGGGGATGTACTTCTTCGGATCCGAGTTTCATTTCTTTGAAGATCCGGAGGTTGTCTTCGACAGAGCGGTTACGGCTCTTACTCTCAATACCGTCCATACGCTCTTTTCTCATCTAAATTATAAGGCACATATTGTAAACTGATTCTACCTCTTCAACGACAGTATCGTCACAATAGGCTTTTCCTAATTCGATCAATTTCACGCCGAGTTCCTCGATTTTATCGAAATAGTCCGAAGTGAAGGTGACTTTATCGGGGATTATTCCAAGAGTATGTAAATCAGCTAATTGTGATTCCTGGAATTCGCTCTTCTCCTTCGAGGGATTGGTATCGTCAAATCGAAGGATGAGCGTGCCATCATAATCCCTCGCAGCAGTTTCATTGAGAATCGCCGCCTTCGCATGTCCAATATGTAGATACCCACTTGGCTTACAATTAAACACAAATCGCACAGAAGAAGTACCTCAGGAGGGAACCGTGTGACCACTTTGCCTTGTTCAGCACCCTCAAGTTTGAAAGACGCGGACTTCGCTTTTGCCTTGGGTTTCTATTTGTGAGCCCACACTTTCTATGTGTGGGGAATACCGCGGAGAGGTCCTTGATGAGTTTATAGACCTTCGTCGTCACTGATCTTGGCTCCATGAATTCCTTGTACCATCTCTCGACCTCAGAGTATCGCCCAGATGCCATTTCAGTAGAGACGAGGGGATTCCCTTTGATCGCCCCCCAGAGACATAGATCAGCCACTGTGAAGGAATATTTCACTGGAAACATTCCAAAGGCCAAGGTCTCGTTGACTGCACTAAGTGCCTCCTTGATCGACTTTGGGTCGGTGGAAGTCAATTTCTCCATTGTTCCAAGGAGCGTAAACTCAAGAGCATCAGCGAGCTCCTTGGGCCACAATCCGGCTTCAGGGAACGCCTTGGAAAGGATTGAGCAGATCGCAGTGCTTCCCATAGTTGTTTTCCCACTGTCTGTCAGTAAAACAGTGAGCAGGTTGTACTCTGATTTACAAGTGAGGGCCGCATTTGAAGCCTCAACGGCAGGTTGGAGCAATGCGACTGGCTGGGCTGTGATGGTGATGAGCGGGTGAAGGCCAGTGGCTTGGGCATTGATGTAGACGGCAGTTGCAAGAGGCGCCCATGGAAATGGCTTTGACTGTGAAGCTATTGAGAGCTCAAAGGCTGAAGTCATGATGAATGGTGTTTTTGCGTATCGCGTTGCTTCAGGGGCCCGAAGCTTAAGGCTGAGAGATGACTCGAAATTTTGCAGAGTAGCACGTGCACGGCTACCCTAAACCTACTTTGACGATCTCATACAAGCTCCCTAAGATATACCATCGTCATTTTCCTAATACTTCTCGTCGTTTCTTCTTCCTAGCATCCGTTCGGAATTCCTTCCCCAAGCTTGTCACATTAAATGGTGGGTTAAATTCTTGTTCAAGCTCGAGGGGAGAATCAACTCTTCGAGTCCGATCTGACGAGTATCTATTTTGGGAGCCCTAAAAAGTTGTGTTGATGAGGTCAAGAGATTGGGCTACGTAACTGGCATTTCAGGGACAACTTCGTCAACACTAGGCGCGATGGATACGGCCGCTGCCCACCTGCACCGCTACATATACTTCTACCAGTCTGACACGCAGCTTGCCTTTGCAGCAACAACATCAGGCTCAGCGTTGGTCATCGATCGAGCCACTGCCAAACTGAGTCTACAAGGTAGCCCAGCACCGGAATACGCGTTTTACAGTAGTGCTGAACACATCGTCGTATCCACCTTCACAGACCGTCTACGGGATTCTAGGGACGATCAGACTTCGATTGGGTATTTTCTGGATTCGTCGATGTGATCTAATATTAGATACTTATGTTATCGTGATTACTGGTCGCGAAAGTGTTGGACATCTTACATCGCATGAAATTTGGCGGTTGACAAAGTTTGAGATTATTCCGTTACGGTTAGCCAAGGGGCAAGCCATTCAAGTACTCAGAACTGTGATATTGCAACACTAATTTCAGGACTCGGACGAAGCAGGTTTCATAAACTTGATAACTCACCATTTCAGCACCAATCCTTTTTACTTCTCATACACCTACAACCTCACTAATACTCTTCAACGCAATGCCGCTCACGCAGATCAATCAAACCAAGCATTCTGGCAACTCTCAGACGACTCCTTTTTCTGGAACCGATACCTGCAATCTTCTCTCATCGATTTTCGTCAGCAATCCCCTGCAAACCCCGAAGTCGATGCCTTTATCCTCCCCGTGATCTTTGGGTTCTTGCATGTACAACATACATTCGCGAACCACAAAGCACTTACTGTGGCGCTCATATCTCGTCGTTCGCGCCATCGTGTAGGTACTCGGTTCTTCTCTCGGGGAATCGACGTTAATGGCAATGTATCGAATTTCAACGAGACGGAACAGTTACTCCTTATTCCCTCGATTGCAGGCCAAAAGTGGATGAGCTATGTCCAGACAAGGGGGAGTATTCCAGTGTACTGGGCGGAAGTTATGGATTTGAAGTATAAGCCCAAACTTCGCATATTCGGCCAGATTGATAAATCTGTATTGTCCTTTTAGTACATGTTAACTGATGATAGGTTGAACCTGCGAGAAAACACTTTGAGAAACAGATTGCGGTGTATGGCGATGTGATCCTTGTGAACCTGGTCAATCAATCTGGTCATGAGAAACCTGTCAAACTTGCCTTTGAAGAGGTCATCAATAAACTTGGGATGAGTAGACTCAAGTACATTTACTTTGACTTCCACGCCGAATGCAGCAAGATGCGCTGGGACAGGATTTCGCTCCTGATAGATCGTCTCAAAGGCGACCTTGAAAAACAACAGTTGACACCCTCTTGTGTTTCTAATTCACGGTAGATATACTATTGTCGACGGAGACAAACTCTTGAAAGAGCAGACGTCAGTGATCCGAACAAATTGTATGGATTGTCTCGACAGAACCAATGTCGTTCAATCAGCTCTTGCCCGAACAGTCATAACGCGACAACTAATCGACTGTGGAATATTCAAAGAAACAGACCATGTAGACATGTTTCCCGACTTTGAACACATGTTCCGAAACAGTACTCCCCTGCACTCCCGGTAAAAGCTAATCCCAGTCTGGGCCGACAACGCAGACGTAGTGAGTAAAGCGTATTCAGGCACTGGGGCCCTCAAAACAGATTTCACCAGGACCGGTAAACGATCGAAAGCGGGTCTTTTACAAGATGGTCAAAACTCTGTCGAGAGATACATTAAGAATAATTTCTTTGATAATACGAGACAAGTCTTGACTCGCTTTTGGAGTTTGCTTATTCGTTAGGACGCATTCGATCTCGTTTTGGGGAATTATGAGCCTTGGGAGATGCTCTCGCAATCACAGATATTTATCGATCATAGACCGTTGTTCATTCAAGCGGTGCCCTACATCTTTTATGCCTCCGTGATAATGATCATGGCGGGGCTCATACTCCCTCGAGCAGACAGTACATCCCCCCTTGTTTACATGTGTACTGAGACCAGACGCTCGATTACCGCTCAATGCGTTCTTGGCATTTTGGTTCGCGGTCCTCATCTGGAGTATCTACTTTATCTTCGCGAATGGCAAAATCTACGTCCAATGGCCACGTCTTGTGACCCTTGACTTTGCGCCCGATGTCATGGGTTATCGACGCGATAGCATGGCAAGTCTCGAAAAGGGAGAAGGCAGAGGTCATAAACGTGAATTGAGTGTGGCACCACCGAAGGGACCGGTTGGTATTCTTGGGGCTCTGTTTGGGAGATGGGCTCCTGGTCGGGGTGGAGGAGAGGAGGTAGAGTTGGTTGGTGTTGGGAAGGACGGTAGAGCTCATGCTGAATAGAGGATTTTGTTTGTTGCGTTAGACTTACTTGCGTTAATATCACGACATTGAGATTGTATCGGACTTTGTTGCATTTAGTATGATATTTTCCCGTCGACATCAGTCTCCAGATCCAGGTGGAGGTTGAGCGTCAGATTCGCGCCGACCGAAAGCATCCAATCACTGACTCTGACAGTCACATCGTGTTCCGAAAGTGCCCGCGCCCAGTCAACGCGATATCCGATCGACGCCGAACTCAAACGGACCTCGATTTTCGCCTCGTCCCACGATGCCCTTCCGCAGTCTGCTGAGATCCCGTATTCCGCTGAAACGGAAAACATGGGTCCCTCCAGCGTATCCCAAAGTCCCTTCCGGAGTCCCTTCCTTCGCAGCCTCTCCCTTCCGCACCTACAAGCTCCGCAACAAAATTCTCGCCGGCGGCAAAAACATTCAATTCGGCAACAACGTCTCTGAGTTCAAGAATCACAGTCGCCGGGTATGGAGACCTAATATCAAGGTCAAGTCGGTGTGGTCAGAGACACTGGGTCGGAGAGTCAAATTACGGATGGTGACTTCGGTGCTGCGGACGATGGAGAAGGTCGGTGGTTTGGATGCTTATTTGACTTGTCATACTCGGAGCAGGATGAAGGAATTGGGTCCTCGGGGATGGGAAATCAGAGCCGCGGTGATAAAGGGGATACGACAGAAAGAAAGGTCAAAGTATATACGGATGTTGCAGAGGAGCATTTTACTCTGTCCCAAATTGAGGATAGACAGTACTTGGAAGGAGATAAGACCTTTGGTGAAGCATACGGAGGGGTATGCCGTGTTGCCGGAGGAGCACTGTAAGAAAGTGTTTAAGAACTTGATGGAGAGGTTGAGGCAAGGGAGACCGAGAATGCAGCAACGGAGATATAAACCGAGGACGATTGTTTTGACACGCGGGACGGGTAGTAGACTTGCTCGACAAGCTCGGTTGAGAAGTCTGCCTAAAGATGTGAGGGAAGAAAGGAGGACGGCGATTTCACAGGCGGAGAAACCTGTTACAAAGCGCACACCCAGACCAGTCAAGGCAATTCCTGTAGTAACGCCTAAAACGCCGGCCGAGCTGGCTGCTGAGAGGAAGAAAGCCAGGATGGCGGAGCACGAAAGAAGACAGAAGAAGGAAGTGGAGGAGAAGAAAAAGAGAATAGCTCGGGCACAAGAAGCAGGTATACGGAACGCACGGGTGCGAAAGACAAAACTGTCATAGAATCAAGGAAAAGTTCCCTTGTGTGACGAGGGTGCATGTGCAGAAAGAAAATAAGCATGTTCAAATGATACAGTTCCATTAGTGAAATTGTATTATACACATTGTCGTGATACCGGTCTTATCCATCCTCTAGCTTTCCACCAGTGTCCCAAATCCATATCTGCAAATCCATATCAAGCCCCACTCTCATTCAAAACTGTCTTTACCGGCTCAGGACTCAAATACAAACCATGAATTTCGATATACTTGATGACGCTATTGGGGAGAAGATACTTAATGGACATTCCTCGACGTACAAACAATCTGAATTTCCCAGAGGGTGGGTTGCGTGGGCGTGGGATCGGGTGTCCTTGTTGAGGGCCCGAAGAGTCGGTCCCAGAGGGAGACTTTAGGAATACCGAAAGAGGGAAACGAATCGAATGGGTTTTTATACTTTTTCGACTGATAAAGTTCACGCCCCTTTGGAGTGAGATGTAAAGTATACTCCATGGCACACGATCCTACCATCAACACCGTCCAATCCTGCCTGCCCACAACAAGACAACAAGTAACACAGGTTGTGGGGGGGAGGGGGGGGGTACCCTTGAGAACGTATGGATCATCAGGCGAAGAGTAGCCCTCGCAAACGACCTCCGTTCTGCCCAACTTGAATTCATCGGGGACTTCCGCCGTACACGCCCATTGCACATCCTCAGCACCATACGACCCACCCATATTCTTACACTGCATGGCCTCTACGCGGTATCCGTATTTCTGCGCATCCCCTCCCACACAACTTAACTGCGGGAACGGTTTCTACAATTAACCCCCCCAGGCCACAGAACAGGGCACTTACAGTGCGTCGATACGCGGTGTTGCGATCTGCGTAGACGGTGAGGGTGTCGATTTCACTAACAAGACTCGTTGAGGTTGTGGTTTGGAGCCCCAGGAGAAGACGCCTTGCACGAAGAGGACCAATAGAGTCGTTAGTACAAGGACTTTTGCGCTCCATTTGCGGAAGGATAGACTCGCCATGGGTAGGTTATTCCGTCTGCGTCCGAAAGTCCGTTGTTGTAGCTGTCACGTGTGCGGTTTTTGCAACTGACGTTTGCGTAGTGCAGTCAACTGTAGCTGTCGCAGGAGATATAGCACAGCAAAACGGATTATGACGACGTGGCATGCCACGCAACACAAAAGTCACAGTGTGGGGACGCCCCAATACGGCCCCGTCGCTCGAGCCGAACACCGATCTTTCGGTACAACCAATCACATCTGCCCAGTGCCGCCGTTGATGGGAGCGGGCGGCCTACTAGCCCTGTATGTCGTGCAAGACACGGCGTTCGGTGTATTTCCCGCCGATTAGCAGTCGACCCTGCCTGCCTGCGAGATCTAAGCTCTTTAAATAACCGCTTGATCCGGTCGTTGCCCGCCTTCAAGTCCATACGGTCCATACGTCTATACAGTCCCGCGCAATTGCAACAGGATGAAAGTCCTTCTCAATGACGATGCGTTCGATGGACAATTGCTTCGTGCAGTGGGACATATGTACGAAGGCGGAGCCGATTACGGCGAATGCTGGTCCACAGCCAACAGAATCAAGGCCCACGACGTTGAATCCTGGTACCATGAATGGTCCACTCTGGCCGCCCGGATCGAGTCTATCGCAACGAGCTCCCTGGCCAAGAACCACCGCGTCAGTGCGTACGAAGTGTTCTTGCGAGCGAGCATGTATTACCGTGCGGCGGGCCAATTTTTGATTGGATATCCCGATGATAAGAGGACTTTGTCTGCGTTTGAGAAGACTGCGGGGTGTTTCCTGGAGGCAATGAAGTTGAGCACTGGTGTCAAATGCGAGAGTATCCAGATCCCGTACAAGGGCGTGTATTTGCCGGGGTACTTTTTGACTCCTCTGCAGGGGGTTAGGAAAGGACAGACATTGATTGTGAATGGGGGCTATGATTCCGTCAAGGAGGAGTGTTATTTTTTTAGTGGGGCATCTGCTTTGAGGAGGGGGTTTCAAGTGTTATTGTTTGATGGGCCGGGACAAGGGATCCCTTTGCTGGCGGATAAAATCACCACCATACCGGATTGGGAGACCGTCATTACTCCTGTCGTGGATTACTTACACTCCCGTCCCGATGTGGATCCTTCGAAGATTGCAGCAATGGGGATCAGTCTCGGCGGCTACCAGGTTCCCCGGGCAGCAACCAAGGAAAAGAGGTTAACAGCCATTATTTGCGATCCCGCACAAGTCAACATCGGTGTCCGCGCCCGCGCACGTCTCCCCCTCCCCGCCTCCTGGAAATCATCCTTCCCAAAAGACACACCCGCCCTAGCCGTCTATCTCGTCTCCACGATCCTCGGACGCATGGCCGCCGATCCCTCGGGCGGGTGGACCCTGCGTCGCGTCAAGCACGTCCACGGCCTAGACAAGTTGACGGACATGTTTGCCGAACTGGATCACTTCAAATTGGATCCCGCGCAGGTGACGTGTCCTGTCTTTGTATCGTGGGCGGAGAAGGATGATCTCGCGGTGGAGGCGAGGGAGTTTTATGAACGGTGTGGAGCAACGGTCAAGAAATTTGTGCAATATAGGGAAGAGGATGGGAGTCATGAGCATTGTGAGGCTGCGAATCGGGCTTCGTTTAATCAGGATGCGTTTGACTGGTTGGAGGAACTGTGGAGTTGACTTTGGGTTTATTTATTGGCGGGAGTAACGGTGTTTTCGGGTATAGGTTATGTAGCAGTAAATTGAGAAAGTCTAAATATGAGTCATTCGTTTTGTCATAGCCCGTGGCAGTGGCAACTGAAGGAGGGAACAGCAGATCGTAGAATGATAAGGAACGTCCGTGAGTACACTCCAACTCGAGGCAGAATAATACACTGTAATAGATTGTGCACCGATTTTAGCTTTCAGTCTCATGACCTCCGTAGTGTGTGTGTTGCGAAATGACGCAAGAGGGCGCAAGAGGACGCTGTGTCTCTCAGCGGGCTGTGGGTTGCTCCGCGTCAATGGTCCATTCCTCGTGCCATGAACGCGACAACAGCGATGTAAGCTGTCTGCCTGGTATTTATGTATGAACGGGGCCGATTTTTCCGATTCCTCGAGGTGTCCAATCAAATCTGTGATTGCAAACCAGACCAGCTACTGCTGCCATGGCAAGCGCAATCAAAAGCCAGGGGCACGGGTGCGAGAAATTGTCGGCTGAAATGCAAGCTGGAATGGAGTCGATTTGAATGCCGCGCTTTTTGCAGGTTGTCTGCCGTTGCGCAATCTTGGCCCCCAACAGCAAGCAGCCCACGCAGTGCGTAGAAGTGCAAATCTCACACGTCCGTTTGATTGATTGTTCCATCACGTAAGCATTCCCACTCGAGTAGCCCAATGACAGCACCACAATACGGCCGCAGACCACCACATTCTGGTGGATCCAGCCCAGCCCCATTTGTGCACGCACACTTTTCGTGGTGGAGTGGTTGTTTCTGCACACTTTCCTATAAAGCAGTCCGTCACCCACTTTTCAAGGTGTTCCCTCACACACACACGCCCCATCACCACCTGTTGCCACACATCACCAACCACACCACCTTTCAACACAACCATTCCATCCATCGCCAAACCTTGACTTTTCTCATCGCTCTTTCTTCCTAGCAATGGCCCGTACAAAGGTGCGTCCATCTACCCTCTCTCTCCTCGACCTGTGCTGACGGTGATGTAGCAAACCGCACGCAAGTCCACCGGAGGCAAGGCTCCCCGTAAACAACTCGCCAGCAAGGCTGCCCGCAAGTCGGCTCCTGTACGTCTCCATCCCCTTTCCCTTTCGCAGTGACTAACTGTTCCTTTGCAGGCCTCTGGAGGTGTCAAGAAGCCCCATCGTTACCGTCCCGGTACCGTCGCGCTCCGAGAAATCCGTCGTTACCAGAAATCGACTGAGTTGCTCATTCGCAAGCTGCCGTATGTATCCTGTCACAACATCCGCTGACATCGCTCTAGTTTCCAGCGTCTTGTCCGAGAAATCGCCCAGGACTTCAAGACTGACTTGCGATTCCAGTCCAGCGCTATTGGCGCCTTGCAAGAGGCCGTCGAGGCTTACCTCGTCTCCTTGTTCGAGGGTATCTCCCTATACCGTGTATAATGGGCTAACGATAGACACCAACTTGTGTGCCATCCACGGCAAGCGTGTCACGATCCAGCCCAAGGATATGCAACTTGCTCGTCGTCTCCGTGGCGAACGCTCATAGACGGGGTGTCCTGGGTGTCTCTTCTTTGTTGCTCGTGTGATGGGTTGTGGGGTCTGGGTTTCTTTCGGGTTGTTTGTTTGTCAAGTGTTTCTTTCGTATATGGGTAGGGAAGCACGATTAATTGTCTATATGATAAATCAATAGAAACATTTCCCTTATCTTGATCTATGTGACTATGATCCGCCTGTTGTGGTGAATGCCCGGATGTTACTCTGCTGAAGTCCATTTGAGAGGTGAGGTTTCTGCCGGCGTTCTCATCTACTCGGCTAGGTGTGTATCTTCTAGCAAAGTCGATGGCTAGAGACGCCAGACAATCAGCCCTGGAAGGTTGGAAGGAGCAACCGTCGTATTCCACAACTGAGATCATGAATCTATCGAAGAGCCTCCCAAGAGCCAAGTGAGACATGGCGGGCCCTCAACTACCAGAATCAAAGAAGTGCATAATTTCGACACCTCGCCTCCATCATATGGGACATTGGTAGTATAGACCCTCCACCTATCTCCAAGCTACTCTCTGATGAGGTCCACGACATTAAATGGAAACAGAACTTTCCTCACAAACGGCTGTTTACAGGGAAATACCATAACTTTATATAACTCTACTGATATCCATTTACATCATCAAACCGATACCCCCTCTCATCCATCCGATCCGGACTCTCCAACCCTCCAGCATCCCACCCAAACTCGCCCTCCCTCCCCCGTTCCTGCAAGTCCCGCACAACCGTCGCCAGCTTCTCCTGCAAATACTTTATGCCCTGATAAATAATCTCATTCGCGGGGATCTGGCCCACGGCCTCGACCTCGAAGTAGAACTTGCGCGGCTCGGCAGTGTAGTCGAAGGGCTCGTGTGGGAGGGGCGGGTCTTCCCATTCGGCGTTGCGCGAGGGAGGCCATTCTAGCGCAGAGGATTCTTCGTACCAGAGGGTTGTGTGTCGGAGTTTGTTGTGCGGGTCGTATTCGAAGGAGACGGCTGAGACGGGGGACCATTTTGCGTGCTCTTTTGCTACGCCCTGTAATGGGAGTTAGTACAAGCTTCCTCCTTGGGGGAATAATGTGTTTCCACGGGGGAGCGGGGAGCGGGGAGCGGGGACTTTTTTGGCTACGCATTTCATTTGGAGTTCTTGCCCTCGACGTAGTTTACATATTAACACTCCCTTCCCCTCGGCATCTAAGAGTCAACATCATGCACATAATGGAGATAAAGCACCTGCAATCACGGGCGTTCCTATCGTCCCATGGCCCGAACGTATCAGATCCCGAGTGTAAATATCCATCGTCGTGTCCCCCGTACACTTTGCATTAAGCGTCAACTCCACCGAACACCGCTCACACGATCCCTCACACGTACAGTCCTACCATCAACACTGCATATCCCCGTCAAAAGTACCCGTGAGTACAGTAACTTATCGTCAATGTCTCTTGAATCAAGGGGAATCATCCCCAACCGATGCGCAAGAAACTCATCCGTCAAAACCGAGGTATTAGCCTCTATCTCCACCAGATCAATAGCTTTTTATTAGTCCCACGCCTGCAGTTCCGGAAATACCCACAGTCGGCAGCTCGGCGAGTATAATCCGTCTGAGCGAGTTTGCAAATCTGTTTGTTCAGCAAGTTTGGGTGTTTGGGACGGGAGTGGGTACGCCAAGTCGACATTTGAGAGGACGAAATCGACGCTGTCTTTTTTTATTTGTCGTATTGTGACTTGTGGGCCTTGTGCGATGTCATATTCTCCGGGAATGGCCATCAACAACACAAATGTCCTCCAAATGCACAAGTTTCACTCTCGCTTGCGTGAAGGAAAACCTAACCCGCTATATGCCGATGATGACGGACGGGCAACGGTCCGTTCAATTTCCGCAGCGCCGATCCATTCCTTGGAACTAGCGATCGATCGGCGACAAAATGTTCTCCAAAATTTGGCCTGACCATCAACTTCCACCATGCTCCACCAAACAGCCTTCCGAATAGCCAGGTCATTGAACCTTCGCTGTCCATGCCTCCGACAACGCCTCCCAATCACCTCCATACGCAACTACGCCAGCGTCGATAAATCGAATCCCACCCGCTCAAGACATATCGTCTGGGACGACAACGTCAGAGCCCTCCAAGCGTGGCTCAAGTCCTTCCACGCAAAATCCTTTCCCAAAGAGCTCTGCACAGTGACCTTCAGTCGAAGTAGTGGCCCCGGCGGACAAAATGTGAACAAGTAGGCCCTTATGAACGAAGGTTACTGACGGGAGGTTAAATACGAAGGCGATGATAAGGATGAATGTTTACGAGATCGAAAATAAACTTAATTGGCCTCCGGAAGTCATTGATGCATTAAGGGTGGACAGGATATTTGCTACGGGGACTGATGGTATAGGAACATAGGGATACTACCAAGACAGGAGATGTGATCATTTCCTCCGAGAGGTTTCGAACACAGACGCAGAATTTGGAAGATGCGTGGACGAAATTATTCGAGTTTGTAAAGAATATCGTGGAACTACCTGGCGCACCATCGATTGGCTCGCTACAGCGAAGGGAAGAATTGTATGACTCTATGTCAGAGTGACTTTTCACTAATGGGCAGGAAGAATATTGATAAGAGTCGAGTGCGGAAATGGAAGACGGAGCATAGTGAGAAGAAAAGAGCTCGGAAAGGGCAGTTCTCGAGGAAATATGATGACGATGACTGGTAATTTAGTTATTTAGCTAGAGCCACGAGCTGGAGCTGGAGATAGAGCCGCAAGCTGGATGTGCGAGCTGGAGTTGGAGCTGGAGCTACGGATTGCAAAGTGGGGATAAACAAGGCCAGAGAAGAAGAGAAAGTAGCGCCTGGGTAATTAATTTTTTTTTTTGCCATAGCCCTTCCCTTGGGCAGAGGAGATGGAAGTCTCCTCACCATTATACTTTTTTTGAGAATTTGCTCTCGGGCATGGCGGTGTATCTTGTGCCGAATACACTTTGCTTCATTTCTTCACAGGTACGGTCTTATACTTGAAAGCTGCATTTATGTGGCTTTCAAGGCTATCGTTCAAAGCCTTGGCTTCGGCGATAGCCCAAGGGAACTGCAAAGGGTCAAATCTGACCTTTTGCAGGGGTATCGGCGGGAGCGTGCGCCGAGCGGTGACATCCGCCGATGATGGCTTGCGCAAGTAGCGCGATAGTATCGCGGGTAAATAAACCCCGGCTCCGTCCCTCGAGAAGAAAAAATCCTAGCCTCCCTCCATAATCACCATGTCCAACAAAATTATTCTCGCATTTGATCTCTATGGTATACTCCTCTTGTCAACCCATTATCTGACATGAAGGAACTATCCTCGATCCATCGTCCATGCAGGCCCATCTTGCGGATAAATTCCCTGATTCCGCCGCGACTTTGACCAGCCTCTGGCGCCGCTATCAGCTTGAATATACATGGCGGGCAACGGCTCAAGGAACCTATCAGCCTTTTGAAAGTATTACTCACAGAGCGCTGTTGCATGCCCTTGCGGAATGTTCCGAGAAATTCAACCAGGAAGACGTCGATGAAATCATGAGCAAGTACGAGACGTTAGAAATGTACCACCACTACCCGCCACTCCTCTACGTTAGCATTTCCCACTTGGCCTCTCTTGGTTCTGGACTTGAGTTACTAAGCATAGGTTCCCCGACGTCGAAGAAACGCTCCAAAAACTACATGACCAAAACACCTTCGATCTCGTACTCTTCACCAACGGCTCCCCGCTAACCATTCAAAACGCACAATCCACCCACCCCATCCTCAAAACCATTTTCCCTCCTTCCAAAGTCTTCAGTGTCGATCCTGTATACGCCTATAAACCTTCTCGCGAGGCGTACAAGTATTTAGCCCAGTCGCTGGGCAAGGACTTGCAAAGCCATGGGGACGTGATGTTGATCAGCAGTAATCCTTTTGATATTTGTGGGGCCGGGGCGCAGGGGATGAGGACGTTGTGGATCAACCGGGGGGAGGGGGGTGGGGTTGATCAGTTGGGGTGGGGGCGACGTTTAAAGCGTAGGTTGTGGGCTTCATGATGTGGTTTTGTGGATATCAAACCCAGAGTTTTCAGATACCATGTAGTCGCAGTGGATACTGTATTCCTATAATACGATGGGAATCAGCTCTAGATGGAAGAATTCGTGGCGTGAGATGGGTGGTGGTCCTCACGACGATCCCTTTGGTTAAATTCCTGTCCGCTCGCCAACCTCACAATTATCACCCGCCTCAAACGACACACTCCACCATCCCAGAGTCATTCTCCCCTGCCCGTTCAGTCCTGACCATGGATCCAACCTGGGGCGAAGAATTCGAATCCCTCCTCCCTCACATAGAAGCCGCAATCAAGTACTACTTTCCCATCCGATCCCCTGTCCCCGTCTTGATGTCTAATCTCTAGGAACGCTTCGTTTGTCGCAATAGACTGTGAATTCACCGGTCTCAAGGACCAGAAATCTCAAATCCCAAAACCACAAGGTCGGAAACAAACAATCCAGGAACGGTATAAAGATGTTATTTCTCATAAGGTTTTTGAGCTAGTGTCAGATTTGGAGTTAATCCTAGAATGCGGGCTTTGCTTTAATTCAGTTGGGGATTTGTCCTGTTTTATGGGATTCAGAAACTAGTACTCCCTCAATACCACCCAAACTCTCCTTTCTCCCTCTCGTTTGAGTTCCCTACGTC
>Ga0302325_10004518_pt1 | contig 32121 bp, 23 predicted proteins | sample Palsa_T0_2_FD_201948 | JGI IMG/M metagenome (GOLD analysis project Ga0302325, IMG submission 201948) | Peat permafrost microbial communities from Stordalen Mire near Abisko, Sweden - Palsa_T0_2 | ecosystem: Environmental > Terrestrial > Soil > Palsa > Peat permafrost | place: Sweden: Abisko... | reverse complement strand
TGCCCCCGTCGCTTGGGTCAATTTGCTCGCGGGCCATTAACCCGGCCTTGCTCCAAGTGGAGGCGGGGAGAATCCAAGGCACCTGGACCGCGACAGCAAAGTCGTTCGTCCGGGTTTCGTAAACGAAACGGAAGCCGTCCTGGTCGTTCCATATATCTTGTCCATTGGCATCGACCAAGTAAGAGCCTTGTCCCAGGAAATAAGTGGTGCCAGCAAACCAGACCGACGGCATGGCGGCGCTGGGCGAAGTAATATCGATCGAACTCAACGGATCCAACGTTGCGCCAACAACGGAGGTGTTGGCGGCAATGGGAATGCCGGAGAAGCTTTGCACGTTGGTGACGGCCAAGGTGAAACTGCCGGTGAGCCGGCTTGTAAGCTCCAGGATCACCTGGTTCGTCGAGGCAACGCCCAGGTTGTTCGTGAAAAGCGTTGCGTTGGTGATCGTGCTCCCCGCAATGGAATAATTGGCCGGATTCGCCGCCGAGGACGGGTTTATGGCCTCGACAAAGGTCACGTCAACGAATTGGTTGGACGTGCCGCTGTCGTATTCGCCGTACACGCCGACAATCGTTGGGGGCGCCGGATTTGGCGTCACGGTCAGTGTTGCCGTGGCAGTGTTGGTGGTGCTGGGAGCGGAGCCGAGGGTGTCGGTAACTGTGCAATAAACTGACAGATCATTGAGGTTGGTGGTCGCCAACGGGATGGTATAGCTGCTGTTGGTGGCGCCATCAACTGCGGCGCCATTCGTGAACCACTGATAGTCGAGGAATGGATAGGTGACGCCATTGTAGAGGTACGTAGCGCCCGAAGAGGCCGCGGAGAAGGTCGCACTGGTTCCGGTCTCAACGCTCACGCTCAGGGGACTGGTCACCGAGAAAGGGTTGCTGTAATCCCCGAAGTTTTCAAACGTTGCCGTGACATCCTCAGTGGTGTTGGAGTAAATGTCGGTCGAGGAGCACATGCCCACGTCCACCACGCTCGGGAAGGGCGTATCCGCACCGTTGGTGACGGGGTTGAAGTTGAACAACCAGGTCCAATTAAGCTCATTGGTCGAGCCATAGGCTGTAAAGAGATCATTGGTGCCTTCGGTCTTGCGGGTCAGCATCAGCCATTGGTTGGGATAGGAAGGCGCAATGGCGCCATCGCCGACGTAATCCGCTGGCTCGTAGGCGCCTTGATCGGTTGTGTCGCGAACAGCACAGGAGAGGCTGTTTTCACCGTAGAGGCCATCCAGCCCGAGTTGCGAGTCAAGCGGAGTGGCGAAAACCGCAACCATTCGGCTGCCGCCGTCGCCGGGGTCAATGGTTTCGCGAGCCATTAAACCGGCTTTGCTCCACGTGTCGGCGGGGAGGATCCAAGGCACCTGGACGACGAGCGCGAAGTTGTTTGTTCGGGTTGTGTAAACGAAACGGAAGCCGTCCTGGTTGTTCCATATATCCTGGCCGTTAGAATCGACCACATATTCGCCTGGCTTCCGGTAATAGGTGGTTCCCGTATGCCAAACCGTCGCGCTGGCGGAAGCGGGGGAGACGATATTCGGCGAAGTGATATCGATCGAGCTCATCGGGTCCAATGTTCCAGCGATGGAAGTGTTGGCGGTGATGGGAGTGCCGGAGATGCTCGAGACGTTGTTGACGATCAACATGAAGTTGTTGGTCAATGGTTGGTTGAGCTGCAAGATCACAAGGTTATTAGAGGCAATCCCCAGGTCGTTTGTGAAGAACACGGCGCTGGCGATCGTGTAGCCCGCAATGGAATAATTGGCTGGGGCGGTAGCCGAAGCGGGGTTCATGTCCTCACTAAAGGTCACATCGACAAATTGGTTGGACGTGCCGCTGTCGAATTCGCCATAGGCGCTGAGAATAGTCGGTGTTTGAGCCTGGGCAGCCGCCGTCAACCAGAAGATCGAACAGGGTGCCAGGAATTTGAGGAAAATGCGTGTGAACGCGGATTTCCCATTTGATTTATTTTTCATGGCCTAAATGAACTGTTTATTGCTGTTTTCGAGATTATCTTCCCACCCCCCGGCTCTGCAAGCTTTTTCGCAGTGCCAAAACCTCGTTTTTCTGTGGAAACTTGGCCTGCTCGCAACCAATTTTCACTTGCCCAAGGTCTTTAATATCTCGCAGGCCCGCGCCTGGCCGAGGTTGCAGGCCTTTTCCAGCATTGCGACCGCCTTCTGCTTGTCCATGCCCACGCCGTCGCCTTTGAGATACATTTCCGCCAGATACAGGCAGCTTAGGCCGTTGTTGGCTTTAGCCGATTTTTGGAGCCACAGCGCCGCTGCCGCGTGATCGGGCGGGCCGCCTTCGCCTCTGAGTTCCATCAACGCCAGGTTGTGCCACGCCGCCGGTTCTCCCAGCACCGCGCCCTTTTCGAAGAATTGCCGCGCCATGGCCTTGTCCAACGGCCGACCGCGTCCGTTGTTGTAAGCAAAGCCCAGGATATAACAAACCCTTCCGTTGGTTGACGCGGCGCCGGATTGTTCCAGCACGGAAAGCACCCGGTCAATGTCCTTCTGCGCGCCCTGCGGGTTGGTGTTGAAATATTCAATGGCAAATTTAACGCCGCCGGCAACGTCGCCGAGTTCGAAAGCCTTCTTAAAATAGAAAGCGGCCTTTGCATGGTCGGCCGGCACGAGTTTGCCCTCGGCGTAAATGGACGCCACCTGGCTGTAGGCCAAACCAAGCTTTTGCTGCGGGCTAAGCCCATTGTCGCCATGGAAAGTGAGACCTTCGTCCGGGTTCTTATCCCAATAGTCAAACAAATCCAGCAGCATCCGCAATCCGTGCGCGGCCCCCGGACGTTTCTCTTCGGCCGCCTTTTTCCAGAAGGCAAACGACGCGCCGGGATGCCGCGCCTCGGCAAAACCGGTGGCCACCATGCCCGCAAAGAGCGCCGCCCAGCAGCCCATGTAGGCAAGGTTCATCTTGCGGGGACCAATCTTTGCCTCCCAGCGGCCGAATCGTCCCGCGACGCCCAACGCCGCCAACCGGTCCAGCAGCGGCGTCAATAGGTTCAGGACTGGCACCACCAGGAGCTTGTCGTAGAATGCAACGACATGGAATGCGCTGAGAACAAGGAAGGTCAAGACCACGCCGCCGCCATAAAGGGAGCCGAACATGATTTTACCCAGGCTGCTCTTGGGCGTCGTTGCCGGATCCGTCATCAGCAAGTGCAATCCCAGAAAGACCGCGACGGAAATATTCGTGTTTAAGAAAAGATAGACGCCGGTGATCTTCGTGTAGGCCGCGATGATCGCGGTCAGCGTAGCCGCGGCCGAAAAGGTCAACAACGTGACCGAGAAAAAGTATTGCACCACCAGGCCGCCCAAAAAAATCTCCGTAAAGAGATAAGGCGCCCGATCCTGGCTGCTGGCGATCTGTTCCCCCCAGGTGTAGTCCGTGGTTCCGGTGAAGATCAAAACCAACGACACAACCGTCAGCCCAAAGGCCGACGGGTTGAAAATGTGGGTCACCTTTCCCCCCCGTCGCCAGCGGATGAAATGCTTTCCCAGGACGCCTATGGCCACCATGACGAACTGAAACACAAAACAGTCGTCCCGAAACCACAAAAAAAGGTTCGTGCTGAAGATGATCGGCCATGGCCCAAAACCCAGCCGCCATGTTTGTCTCCGTGTCCAGGTCAACAACGCGTCGAACACATAAAGGAACGCGACCTGCGAAAGAATCAGCGGAGCTTGGGCCCAAACGTTCCGCCAATACCACCCCCAGTAAGCGTAAACCGAAAGCTGCACCAGGGCCTGCACGTAGTGCGACGGCATGGCCGCGAAATCCCACGCGAGCGGGATCGCCTTTTGTGTTGACAGCGCGAACAGCCACGCCTGCCAGGCCAACAAAAAAGCGGCCACCCCGCCGAACGTCCAAGCCAGATGCGCGTTGGTTCGCGCGCCGGAAACAAAACCCAGCGCAATGAACACCACTGTCAATACCAGTGTGAAGACCAGAGGATTTCGCCGGCCAGTCGCCTGAAGACTAATCGCGGGTTGGGGACTCATTGCTGAAGAGTTCCGGGAAGGAACCGGCCAGCGCGCAATCAGGACCGGCTTCCAGGACGGACAGGAGGGCTGGCTTTTTTATGCTCGTTTTCATTTAACGGCCTTCTGAGTAAGCCCGGATGTTACAAAAAAGCCGCTTAGGCACAAGCAGGAAATCAGGAAGTCCGCAATTTCAAGCGGTTTGATGGCGCTTGCTGAAACAAGGAAATTCAGAATGGCCAGCCAGCGGCACGATAATTAAACAGGCGGACAAGCATCTCAATTTCCTTTTTTAAGTTTTACGCTTTTCCTGCGGGCCATTCGATACCGGCCCCGTCGCCTGAGTGTAGTTCAGGGCATTTTGTGTCCGCGAACGCAATCATCCCTCCCACCACGTTGCGCAAACGGGTAAAGCCATGGCGGCGCAGAAGGCTCGCGGCCATGCTGCTGCGATAACCGCCGTTGCAGATCACGGCCATCGCGGTGTCGCGGGGCAAATTGCCCAGCGCGCCCGGCAGCGTGGGCAGAGCCGCGTGACGAGCTTCAGCAATGTGCCCGGCCTGCCATTCGGAGGCCGAACGCACGTCCACCACCAACGGCGGGCGTCCGCCGCGCAGCTCAGAGCGCAGGTCGCACACGGTCACTTCGCCGTCCACCATGTCGCGATGCGGGTATGTGGCGACCGCATGGCGCGAGATGTAAATGGGCGCCCCGGTCCTCTGCGCCAGCTCCAAGTGGCCGCTGACGAAGTCCGCGTGGGAATGCGTCTCCAAAATGGCAATTATTTGACAGCCCAAGCGCCGGGCGTCGGCTATGTAATCATCCACGTCGCGCTTGGGATCCACGACAGCGGCGACGCCGCCGACGCCGATCAGATACGACGCGTGAGCCAGGCCCTCGACAAAGTACCGTTGGATGAATGGTTCGGTATTCATCGGCGCCAACTATAAAGGCAGGGCGCCATTTCGGCGAAATCAAGCAGGCTGCGGTTGAGGGAGGAGTTCATGGAAAATCATTAAATGGAGTACTCGATGATACTTTCGCTTGATTCGACAAGGACGTGCTCTTTGGGCTGGCTGATTTCCAATTGATCTACAATGGTTTGCGCCAAGCGAAGAGTTTGCGCTCGCAGTTCGGGAACAGCCGTTGTTTCCCAGAGCGTTCCCCGGAGAAGCGGACCGATCGCGTAAAGCGATTCCGAGGCAGTTCCATTGCGACCGACGACCGAATAATTGTCCGTTGCCTTGATTCCCATATTCAATTCGTCTGGCTGGACCAATCCTTGGGCTTCAAGCCGATTAAGGAGGGGCCAATCCGAGGGAAAGCAGGTTTCGCGCGGCCCGGTGCAGTTAATGACCGCACCGGCCTTAATCACCCGCGTTTTTTCGCTTTCGATGGTAAACTGCAGTCCGTCATCCGTTTCGGCGCAATGCCGCAGCCTGCCCTTGATGAACACTAAGCGTCCGCTGGCGATGGCCTCCTGGACTTGGCGGTGCGCCTGCGGCGAGACGCGATGGCGCGCGGCATTCCAACGGCTGCGCAAATGCCGGCAAAACTGTCGTTTCTCTTTGACCGTAAAGGCCTGCCAGATGCGCTGGGTCACGGGACGGAGCTTGTCCACCAGGATGGCCGGGTTGATCTTCCGCGCACGAGCCAGGCGGTAATGCCGATGAAAGAGTGAAACCATTTGTTTGAGGTTGAGGTTGGCCGCTTCCGCCTCGGTGAACTCAGGATATTCGGCCCCCGTAAAATGAGACATCGGCAACAATCCGCTTCGGGAGACGGCCTGTATTTTCCCACCCCAGGGCAAGTCCTTCAGCGCCAGGAAAACGTCTATCATGGTCAACCCGGAGCCGATCAAGAGCAAATCCTGGTCCCGTGACGGCAACCGGGCCTCCAAACTCTGCCACGGATCGCCGATGTAGCGAGGGCTGTGGACATCCAGCCCGCTCAAACGAAACACGGCTGGAGCAGAATTGCCCGTCGCCAAAACCACTTTGTCCGCCGCTATTTCCTCCCCTCCAACCGTCAATAGGAACTCCTGACCGGCCAGACGCGCATCGGTGACTTCGTTCGCCATCCAATCAATCTGGATCCCTTTTCGCCGCGCCACGGTGGTCGCGTGCCATTCAAACAAACTTTGAAGGTAATCTCCATAAGCGCGGCGAGGGACGAATTGTTCACGGAGCGTGCGCAGAGGCTGGCCCCGATACTCGTAACCTTCGCTGAGCCATTCCACAAAATGCTGGGGCTGATCCGCCAAGGCCGACATATTTCTGGCCACGACATTCAACAAATGATTTGGTTGGCGCGTGCTGTAGGCAATCCCGCGACAAGCTGAATGGCCATGGTTGATGACGGTGATTCGCAAAGGCTCTTGGCAAATCCGTGTCAAATTGACCGCCGTCAGGCAGCCGCAAAAGCCCCCTCCAATTATCACGACTCTTTTCATTAAAAAAAGGACCAAACTCAAACAGGCGGCGGTGACGTCATCAAAACCACGACCTCACTTCAATATAGATCAAGTTAAGCATAAATACAATATCAAAATTATATTCATTGTTTGCGTATGTAAGACACTTTGCATTATTATGTTACCGCAATACACGGCACGGAAATTCGCAAACCTCCATTGACTTAATATAGATTGCGTCTATTCCTTTTAGAGCGTTCTCCAAAGGTTTAGGCGAATGTTTTGCGCTAAAGATTCAGCTCATTCAGCCGATACCAAAGAAGAGTCAATTCTAAACTTGAAGAGGAACGCCATGCCCAGTGCATCGCATAAACCGTTTGAGGCTCATAAAGGGCCCGTGGTGATAGTGGATGCCGATATCGGCGATGCGCTGCATGCGGAGGAGGTCATTGCTGCGCTGTACCCCAGCTTGCCAGTGCAACTCCTGACTTTCGGAGAGGATCTAACCGCCTATTTGCAGGGGGAGGATCTTTACAAAGACCGAAGCCGTTATCCGTATCCATGCTTGATTGTGCTGGATTTAAAGCAGCCCAAAACGGATGGATTCCGGGTGTTGCACTGGATTAGAGGCCACCCCGAGCATGGAGGAGTTCCAATCGTGGCGCTCTGTGATGAAGCCCGCATGACGGAGCACGGCTCCCTGGCATACCAGTTGGGCGCCTGTCACGTCTTGCCAAAGCCGGTGCAACAGCGGGACATCCAACACACATTCACGTATTTGAAGATTTCCTTTTAAGTTTTTGCCCCGGTTCCTTTGGCCTTTGTCCCCCTGCCTCGTTGTGCGGCCGCAATTCTGGCCCGGGCCGCAGCCGACATCCGACGGCGACGTTTCTTTGGGGCTTTTTCGGTAAACCGGGATGGCGTGCCGGCTCCATCGCCGCCCGCAACGATTGAGTCAACCTGGCCTTGCAGCTTCTTGATAACTTCCTTGATGGCAATAATTCGGAGCAGTTGGTCGGTCGTTAATCCTGAAAGATTTGTCATGCGTCATTCAGTAATACTGGCGGGTGTTGGAGTCAATCACGGAGGTCAGAGCCATTCTGAAATGCGATTGGGGGCGCAAATCCGCTTTTGTAACGGGTTCGGTTGATGGTTTGTGACCGCAAATTATCTGGGAATATCTGGAATTATCATGGAAATCAACGACTTGCGTGAGTTTTCATGCGCTTCATTTTTTTATTTTCATTTTGGTTGAATTCACTTGAATCCACCTGAATTGGGTTGAATTCACCTGAATTATCAGACACAGTCCGGCCTGCCGATGTCACTTTTCCAAGACCCCTTCCCGCTGACCCTTATTTCAAAGAACATGCGCCGGAGCGCCTCACAAATTCCACTCTACCATACTTAGATGGGAACGCAACAGGAAAAATTCAAACTTTTTCGCTTTGCGGCCCCTTTTTTTTGCCAAAGGGCGCAAATCTGGTTTTGACCCATACCTATGCCTCCCCCTCATTTTAGCCGTCACACCGTCACAAATGTTGATAATCAAGCACTTAACCCGTCACATTTGCCGTCACAAACCATCCCACAAACCCGTCACAAAAACGGATTTGCGCCCTGCGATTGGTTTCGGAAACAAAAAAGATTGACTGAAAATACTAGAATGGTTACAAAGATGCGACACGGATTACTGGTCAATAAGATGCAATATTTCGTATGAACGACATTATTTGCCAAAGGAACCGGACCATTCCACACCGGAACGGTGCATTTACGTTAATTGAACTGCTGGTGGTCATCGCCATCATCGCCATCCTGGCGGCCCTGTTGCTGCCTTCTTTGCAGGGCGCCAAGAGTGAGAGCATGGGGATCAAGTGCATGAGCAATATGAGGCAGATGGCCCTTGGCTGGCGCATGTATGCGCAGGACAACAGAGAGTTCATCGTTCTGGCCAGCCAGTCCGGCAACGCGGGAGACCCGTTGAGCCAGTATGCCTGGTGCCAGCAGGAGGAGGATTTTACGGACAATCCCAAGAATTATGACCCGTCGGTGGACATCACGACGGGGCCGCTTTATCCCTATATCAATTCTTATTGGGTCTATCGCTGCCCTTCGGATACCTCGGTGATCAATCACGGGGGCCAACTCTTGCCGAGGGTTCGCACGGTTTCGATGAACTTTTTCCTGGGAGGATTCGGCGGCACAGGAGCGAGCGATTTCTACTATACCCCTTCCTGGGGCAGCCTTTACCCCGTTTATATGAAAACCACGGACTTGATCTCCGGCCGGTCGCCCGGACCAAGCGACACCTGGGTATTTCTGGACGAGCGCCAGGACTGCATCAATTGGGGAAATTTTGGGACCGACATGGCCGGCGACGATCCGAATGATCCCGGTCTCTACGCCTTTGCCGAGGACATGCCTGGCATGTACCATAATCGTGCCGCCGGTTTTGCGTGGGCGGATGGGCACGCCACCATCCAGCGTTGGCTGGATTTCAGAACCACGCCGCCCCTCGATCCGAGCACTGTGACCGACGGCGGTCCGGCCGCGCCTTCGTTGAGCCTGCCGCGTGACGTGGACGTGCGCTGGCTCCAGCTCCATACGGTTCGTCCAATTCCGCAATAGCCTGCCTCACAGGCGAAACACTCTTCCAGGAAAAATCTGTATTACAATAGTTCAAAATCGCTTTTTTTTTCGGAGAAGAATTCTTCACCACGAAGGACACGAAGAAAAATCCACCATGTGGACTTATTCAATACTTCGTGTCCTTCGTGTCCTTCGTGGTAAAAATTGGGTTGCGGCTTGGCTGCGCTGTGTTTATCTGCGTCACTCTGCGGCTTCTGTTTCTACTTAATCTCTAATCGCCGGATTGAGCTTCCAGGGAGCGGGCCGCGTTTATTTGACAATGAAGACTGCGGCCGGGTTTGTCGCGCCGGGCCTGATCCAGACCGCTTGCCCAAAATTCGCCTGCGCGGTCGAGTTCGTCAACGTGATCCATCCCAGGAACAGGCCTTGCCCGGAGTAGAGGGGAACATAGAGGGGAATGGCCGGGCCTTTGGCCATCGGCGCGGCGCGCAAGAAGGTGGCGCCATCGGCGAGCGTTCCGGCCACCAAGGCTGTTCCGCCCGGGGTGTTGTTGATGGTCAAATAACCGGCCGGCGCGGCGGCATCCGATGGAACAATGATCGCATATTGGCCGTCGCAAACAGGCGCGGGATTGGTGGCGGCATTGAAGTCGCAACGGCCGGCTTGCAGGATGGAGCGCCAATCCGCGTTGCTGATCACTCCCGTCATTTGGCCTCGGGAGGGATCAAGGTCCAATTGCAAAGACGCGGTCACCGGCAGCTTGCCGGCCCGCGGCACGATGGCTTTGGCGTTGCCGGAGGGATCAAATCTCCCGGCAAACGGATAACTGCCTCCGTCAAGCAGAATATTGGCGCTGAAGACGCCGGCGGTCCGGCTGGAGACGGTCGCGGTGAAAAAGCCGGAACTGGCCCGGGTCGCCCCAGGGACCGGATAGAACAAGCCGCTGTAGGTTCCGGCCAAATCCGGGAGTGAATGGGCAACCGGATTGGGAACAGTTTCCGGTCCGGGTGACGGCGTGGGCGGTTTGTAAATAATAGTGCGCTTGACAACCGCCGAAAGATTACCCGGCAAATCCACGCTGTAGGCGCTGATCACGTTGGTTCCGGGTGGAAGCCTGACGATATTGGTCCAATTGGTTGTACCGTTCGCCGTCACAAAGCCATTAGTGTTGACTTCCACCAAAACCTGGGCGACGCCAACGATATCGGCCGCGGTCCCAGTCACCGTCACCCGGCTTACATTGGTCACGGCGTTCGCGGCGGGCGTCTTGATGACGACCGTTGGCCGAGTCTTGTCCACCACGGTGAGCGTGGCCGGACCGCTGGTCGCGGAGCCGTAGGTGTTCGAGATAACAAGATTGTAAGCGCCGTTGTTGGTCCAGTGCGTGGCCGGGATCGAGAGACTGAGGCTGTTGGCCTTGGGCAGCGGCGCGCCGTTGAAATACCACTGGCAAACGAAGGGGTTGGTCTTCACATTGACGCCCAAGGTCTCGACGGTGAACTTGGCGGATCGTCCCAGCGTGACGGTTAGATTGGACGGGCCGGCCACGATGGCCGGGGCGTATTGCAAGGTCAATGCCGCCGGTGGAGAACCTGTGACCGCTCCCAGGACGTTGCTGACGATGACAGTGTAATTCCCAACCGCCTTGTCCTGCGCGCCGGCGACGGTATAGGTTGACTTGGTCGCGCCGGGCACATTGGCTCCGTTCAACTGCCATTGATAGGAAAAGGGCGTGCTGCCGACAGCGGTCGCCTCGAACGTCGCATTGCTCCCCGCCGTCACCAACTGGCTGGAAGGAAGGGCCGCGAAGGCCAGTGTTTTGCCCAAGCCGATTTGCAATTGCGCCACCCCGCTGGCGCCCTGATAACCTTCCACCAAAATATAAAACGTTGTTCCTTTGGCCACGTTCGGGAGGACCACGCTGGGCTGTCCTTCCGTCGAATAATTGGTGGAGTAGCCGCATCCCTCCTCCACAAGACTGGAAAAGCTGGTTCCCGGCCCCGTGTAAACGCCGAGGATAGTATTGAAAGTGCTGCCGTCGGTGTTCACTTGCATCAGGCCCGCGCTTGGAGCGGTGTAAACAAACCATTCCGAGGCGCTGCCAACCTGCCCGCAAGGCTGAGGTTCGCCCGGTTCCGACGTTGCCCCTACGGTGCTGAAGACTTGCGCCACGCTGAAGCCGCCCGTATCTCCTCCGAGATCGAACGGACGAAGAACGGTGGCCAGCCCTCTTGGCGAGGCCGGATTCGTTGAATTCAAAAATTTGCTCCCGGTGGATATGGCCTTCGGGCCTTGATTTAGGGCGATCTGCACATTCGCCGGCGCGCTTTGCACCGAGCCGACGGCGTTGGCCACCAAAACGTCGTACAATCCAACGGAGCCGGGCTGAAGATGGCTGATGACCAAAGTGCTGCCGGTTGCGCCAGTGATGGGCGCGCTCTGAAAGTTCCATTGGCAGGTCGCTGGAGTCGCGCTGGCGGCCTGCACGCTCAGAACCACCTTTGCTCCTGGCGCGACCGTCTGGCTGACCGGGCCTTTCACGATTACCGGCGCGCTATCTCCCGACGAAGGGTTCAATATCCGGTAGCCGGTTCCCGGCGGAAGCCCCAACACCACCCGGCCCGACGCGCCCTGAAATCCATCCACGGCGATCTGATACTCGGTATTCGAGGTCACGTTAAAAGTGACCAGGCTGGTCAAGTAACCACCTGAATCGTCATCCGCCGCCACGACCTTGAGGTTGCTCAACGCGGTTCCGGTATAGACGGCCATGACCGTGTCGAAATCGCTTCCCTGAGTTGTCAAAGACACAGTTCCGGTGAATGCAGGGCGCCACGTGAACCAAATCGTATTGCCGCCCGGCAGGCCATCGGGCAAAGGCGCGCCTTTCTGGAGAGTGGCCAATTGGTTGCTGTCCGCCACCGGCCCGAGCAGGGGATTGATGCTGGCGCGAGATACGAAATTGGTATTGGTTTCGGCAATCGTAATGGCCGTCTCCACGATGACGGGAGCAACGGCGCTGAGCGTGGAAGCCGCCAGGTTGGCGACCACGACCTGGGAATTGGCGACTACGACCTGGTAATTTCCGGACTGACGCGGCTGCGCCGCCTGGATAAAATAATAGCCATCGGTCGCTCCTGGAATGCTGTTGCCGTTCAAAAGCCATTGGTAGGTGAAGTCGAAGCCCCGACCCGCCGCCGCTACGATCAAACCCACGGTGGACCCGGCCGGGACATTCGTGCCTGCCGGCTGGGACAAGATAGTCGGAGGATCAACGACTGTCAATACTGCGGGGGCGCTGACCAGAGTTTCTCCCTGGGCGGTCACGGCCACGGTGTAGGTCCCGGCGTTACTGTCCGCAATGGGAGGATTCAGAACCAGCGTGGCGGCCGTGGCGCCGGGGATCTGGCCGCCATTGTAATACCATTGATACGTGACAACGTTTGTGCCGGTGGTCACCACGCCAAAAGTGGCGCTGCCGTCCAAGGCCACGGTCTGGCTGACGGGGGAGCTTGCTATTGCAAACTGGTAGGCGGATGGCTGAATGACGACGTTGACGACCGATGAGGTCCAAGCCAGCCCCAATACGTTCGAGGCTACCGCTGTCAACGCATAACTCCTGGCTCTGGGCGGCGCCCATTGGACCGTGTAGGGGCTGTGCGTGTCGGTCCCAAGCAAAGCGCCGCTGGCATAAAAACTGACGCTGGCGATGCCCGCCGCATCGAAGGCGGCTGCCGTGACCGTTACCGCCGGAGGCTTGGCCAGAACCAGGCCCGAAACGGGCGCGGTGATGGCCACGGCTGGCGGAAAGCCGGACGTATTGGTTGTCAATACCAAATTATCCACCAGCATCCCGTTGAAGGTCGTCAGCCCCGATCCTTCCGAGGCAAATTCCACGGCCGCGATGCCCGGCCCGCCGGTCTGGCCCAGGGAAAATTCCTGCGCTCCCACGTTCGTGGAGCTGCCAATCTGCCCCTCGGCCACCTGATCCACGACCGCGCCCGAACCATCGAAGGCGGTGACCTGCCAGGCCGGATGGCTGACGAATGGATTGGCCAGCAATTCAGGGCGCGTGAATCCGAACTGGCTCAACAAAGGCGCAAAACGCAGAGTGAACCGCACTGGGCCGTTGGAACCGGTCTGCGTCAATAAGTTCGGCGGAGACGCCGCCAAAACCGCCATGCCGCCGGCGATGTGCTGCTGGCGGTCCACGGTCAGTTCCGTCCCGGGGCTAAGGTTGGTGACGGTCACCCCAAAGGCGGCGAGATACTTTTCCACGGCCGTGGTTTCAACCGGCGCCTGGCTCGTATTGAGCGTGTCAAAATCTACCAACGTGGAATCAGGCTCAAGCTGAACGGTGATCGGCACAACCGTCGAAAGCGCCGTCAGGCCCGACGCATCCACCACGCGCGCCTGCAAGGAATAATTGCCCGAAAGCACGTTGTTCAATGTGAGTTGAGCAGGGTTGCCGCTCGCGGTTCCCAACAAGGCCGCGCCCGCAAAAAAGGAAACGTTATACGAGGAACTCACCTGGTCTGTGACGTTGGCGCTGAGGGTGATTGTGGCGGGAGCGACGAGGCGGTTGGTGGGAGGGCTGGCCACGGACAAGGCGACCGAGAGCACGGGCGCGACGGAGTTGTAATTCAAAAGCAAGTTATCCAGCAACACAGCCGAGAACGCCGCTGTCTGCTGGCCGTCCGAGCTAAAACTCACCGAGGCAATGCCGTTGCCGGTCAAAACAAACGACCGCTCCCGCACAGGGTTGGAACTGAGAATCAAACCCTCCGTCACCGAACTCAATTCCGTCCCGTTGGCGTTGAAGGCGGTCGCCGTCCATTGCGGGTGTGAGACCAGCCCCGAGGACGAGGCAAGCCCGGCGCGCGTAAAACCAAAAGCCTGCAAATTAGTGGCAAAGCGCAATGTAAAGCTCACAGGCTGGTCTAACCCGGCTTGCGTGAATATATTGGGGGCCGAAGGGGCCTCAACCTGAATACTCCCGGTGAAACTGTTGGTGTTGACAGCCTCCATAGCCGTGCCGACGGTGACATTGGCCAGCGTGACCCCGTACTCGGCAAGGTATTTGGCCAGGGCCGTTCCACCGACTGCGCCCGCGGACGTGTTGAGAACATCAAAATCAATCAAGGCTGTTCCCGGCGTGTTCAACGTGATTTGGACCACGACCGAGGTGGCGCTGACGCCGGCGGTATTCACGGCCACTGCTTCCAATTCATGACCGCCCGGCGGGATCGAACCCGCCGAGACTTGTAATTCAAACGGCGCCGCCGTGCTCGTCCCCAGCAACTCGCCATCGAGATAAAAATCCACTACGCTTATGTCGTTGGCCGGCTGCGCGGTTGTCGTGATGACAAAGCTATCATTGGTCGGGAAAAACTCGCCGTTGGTCGGGTAGGTAATGCTGATGGTGGGCGCCGGCGGCGGCGGCGGTGGTGGTGGTGGCGGCTTCTGGCTTGTTGTTTGTGTCAGCACAGTAAGACTGGCCGAGCCGTAATTCGCGACCACCAAATCCATTTTGCCGTCGCCGTTGAAATCCGCCGCGGCGATGCTATTCGGATCATTAGTGCTGGACTCGTTTCCAACTTCAACAGTGGTGTTGGAGGTAAAATTGCCTTGGCCGTCGTTGAGAAAGATGGTTACTGAGCCGCGAGTGTAATAGGTGCTGTTGGCGACGGCCAAATCAATCTTGCCGTCGCCGCTGAGGTCAACAGCCACGACGGCAGATGGGGCGACGGCGGTGAACTTGCTTTGGAGGGTGAAATTCCCAAGCCCATCGTTGGTCAAGACTGTCATAGTGTAGTCAACTTGATTAGCGCTGATGAGATCAACGAATCCATCCCCATTGACGTCGGCTGCGACTACACACAACGGACCGATTCCCACGGTGAGCGTGGCGTTGCTGGCGAAATTGCCGTGGCCGTCGTTGGTGAATACCGTCAACGTGTTGCCATCCCCACAATCGCCGTAATTGGCGCTGATCAGATCGAGCGCGCCGTCGCCGTTGACGTCCGCCACGGCGACCCAGACGGGCTTGTCCGGGACGGGCAGGGTCGCGCTATTGGAGAAGGAACCGTTGCCCGTGTTGGTCAACACGGTGAGGTTGGTGTCGTAATTATTCACGCAAACCAAATCCTGCAGGCCAGTGCCTCTGAAGTCCCCATTCGTGACGTAAATAGGCCCGCGCGCGCCTGCAGGGAACTGGCTCGCCTCTGAAAAGACGCCATGGCCGTTATTGGTCAGAAGCGACAAAAAGTTCTCATAGTAAATCGTGTTAATCAGTTGCAGGTCGCCGTTATTCAGGAAATCGGCGGCGGTGACGCAAGTGGGTTCGGATGTGATCCCAATCGAAGGGTCATTGAATCCGACGGTGACGCTCGATCTGGAGGAAAAGACACCGTGGCCGTTGTTGAGCCAAACGGTCAGATTCGAGCCTTGGCCCCCGTAGGTGCCAACGCATCCAAGAAAATAGGGATAATAGCCTAAATTAGCGGTGACCAAGTCCACGTTGCCGTTGCCGTTCAGGTCCACCGGCAGAACATAAACCGGTCCGTTGCCCACCGCCAGGGTGGTGCTGCTGAAGGTCAGGGGTGGGCTGGGCACAATATGTGTGGGCGGCGCGGTGATGTTTATCTGAACCTCAGGCGACCAACCGATGCGGCCGGCGCTATCCACGGCTTCCGCTTGCAGAGCATAGGTGCCCGCTGGAAACTTACCGGCGGGAATTTGCACGCTAAACGGCGCGTTGGTGCTCCCAAAATAATTCGTGCCAATGAAATAAATTAACACTTCGATTTTGTTGGGCGAGGACGCGGTCATGCTAATCTCAAAGCTCTCGTTCGTAGGAATCAAGGCGTCGTTGGTCGGGCTGGTAATGGTGACGATGGGCCGCGGGGTCACGTTGATCTGCGTCATTTCTGTGAGCAGGGCCGTGCCGTAACATGAGACGGCCATATCGTTGTTGCCGTCGCCGTTGAAATCCGCCACGGCGAGAGAGCTTGGGTAATTTCCCCCGACGGATCCCCAGTCCGTAGTCCCGACCGCCACCACGGCGTTGGAGCTGAAATTGCCTGTGCCGTCGTTGGTCAACACTTCCGCAAAGCCTTGAATGCCATTGTTGTTGATGACGCAGACCAAATCTGCCTTGCCGTCGCCGTTCATGTCCGCTGCCTGGACCGTGCCGGAGTTGGCGAGAGTGGAGAGCGTGGACTTAAGACTGAAATTCCCGTGTCCGTCGTTGGTCAGCACGCTCAAACTGGTGCCGCCGCCGGCGGTGACGAGATCCACCGAGCCATCGCCGTTGACATCCGTTCCGATGACCCATCCTGCCCCAGTCGCGACGTTGTTCGTGGCGGTGGGGGTGAAGACGCCCCGTCCGTTGTTCGTGAGCGTTAGCAACGCTGTGCCGCTGTCAATGGTGCAAACCAGATCTATGCTGCCGTCCCCGTTTATGTCCGCCGTGACAAAGGCGCCTGGCTGTGCGCCGACCGTAATGGTGGCACTGAACTTGAAGGATCCATGGCCGTTATTGGTCAACACAGTGAGCGTTGAGTCGCCAAAATTCGCGCTGATCAAATCCACGTAGCCGTCGCCGTTGACGTCCGCGGCTGCGACGAACGTGGGGGCCAGGCCGACAGCGAACGTTCCCTCAAGGGCAAAGCCGCCATGGCCATTGTTGGTCAAGACGGTCAATGTGTTGTCTCCCACATTCGCACAGATCAAGTCCTGCGCCCCATCCCCATTGACATCGGCGACGGCGACGTAGGCTGGTTCAAGCCCGACGTTAAGAGTGGCGTTGGAGGAAAGGTCGCCGTAGCCGTCGTTGGTGAAGACAGAGAGCGTTGTGCCATTGCCGTCGCCTGTGCCAGGGCCGCCGCCGTAACGAAAGCCGAAATTCGCCGTGACCAGGCCCGGGTGTCCGTCGCCGTTAATGTCCACCGCAGCGACATTGATCGGCCCGTTGCCCGTGACAAGGTTAGTACTGCCGAAAGTCAGGGATTGGGCCAAGACAGGTGATGCGGTGCCAAGAAAAGCGCAAAGAACTCCCAGCACGGCCACGAAGCGTTTTTTTTTGATTCGTGCTAAAACAGACATGAGCCTATTCTACCAGAATCGTGGTCGAATGGCAAAGAATTGATGAGGTAGTGATAAAGTCGCCTGCTTCACTTGACCGCCGCCCAGACGCGGTGGACGTCGTCGTGTTCTTCCAGGGCTTGCAGGAATTCGCCGACTTCCATCCGCTGCGATTCGGTCAGGTCGGGAAAATTCTTGGGGACATAGCCCAATTCGCTCGTCACCACCGTCCAGCCATTGGCCGAGAGCCATTTGGAGACGGCATGGACCGCCGCGCGATCACAGAAGAAACGCGCCCCGGCGGCTCCGTCCGGAATGTCGTCGTTCTGCTCTGGCGCCAAAGTCTCGACTTCGTTGGCGCCGGCCTCGATGGCGGCGGTTTCGCGGTCGGTATTTGCGTCTGGATGATGGGCTTCCACCAAGCCGGCGTGATCGAAGAGAAATTTGTTCCCGCCCGATGCGCCAAGTTGTCCCTTTTTGAAAAGCATGCGTATCTCCGGCGCGGTGCGATTGACGTTGTCGGTGTAAACCTCGACAATGACCGGGACCTTGTGCGGAGCGTAACCCTCAAAGACGACGTGTTCGACGACGAGTTTTTCCGCGCCAATGCCGGCGCCCTTTTTGATGGCGCGGTCAATGGCCTCGCGGTTGACACTTTCCTTTTTGGCCTTCTCGACGGCGGCAAAAAGGCGTGGGTTCATGCCCGGATCAGGCCCGCCCATTTTGGCGGCGACAGAAATTTCGCGCACGAGTTTGGCCGTGGCCCGGCCCTTCTTGAGGCCGGCGACCAATCGTTTGGCGTGAAGCCATTGTCGTCCCATGCCGGAAGGCTACCAAAAGGGCGCGCGTGATTCAACCTTGGCTTGGAACACTAATTGAGCGTCATTGAGAATGGAACCGGGGGGGAATAACACCGCTCTTTTAAACAACTTAAGCCAGCTAACTGACACCCAGATTCAATTCGGAGTTAAAAGCTTCACTGACCAGACTGCTTTCACGGAATGCACCTCACCTTAATGACAGACTTAGCTATGAAAATGTACTCTCAAATCTCAAATCTTGCCAAGAGAGCAGGGGCAATTCTTGCTTTCTCGGCACTCGCGATGGGAGTTGCGGCCCAGTCCGTACCGCCTTTGATCAATTATCAAGGCCGGCTGACCGATCAAACTGGCGCTCCGTTGACCGCTGGCGCGTACGGAATACAATTCCGTTTGTGGGACGATCCGCTGGCATCCGGCACGAACGACCTCATTTGGGGCCAGCAATATTCGAATACCAGTGGAATCAAACCACGCTCTTGTGGGGCACCGTCGCGCCGGGCGCAAGCCTTTCCGCGGGCGCCGTTCTTTGGTTCCTCAAGGCTCGGAATTGTCACTATCGCCTTTTTCGCATAAGCCCGATGCACTGCCGCAGAATTGTGTCCAAGTGCCTGCTGCGCAAACCGTTCGGGCGTTCCCGCAGTCTTGGCTCGCTCCGCCCAGGCATAACGGTAGCTGTGCAGGGAGACGCCCTGAATTCCAAGACCTTCGCATCGCCGGGGCATCCTATTGGTAACCGGGGCGATGATCATTCGCAATGTGCTGATCGTTTCAGTCCTATCCTTCCAAGTCGCCCGTTACCGTCTGATTCCATTGGTGGCAATGCTGTTGGTGAATGCGTGTTTCTGGTGGCAAGCACGAGGCTCAGACCAAGCCACGGCGGTAGCCCCGCCGCTAACTCTGGAATCGCCGTTCAAACTTTCTTCCGCTCTGAAATTTGGGCTGCTTTTCCGAACTCATGGTGCCGGGTCTGGGCTCTTCAAACGAAGTTCTTTTGTGACACGCAGGAGCTCCTTTTCAAGAGCAGCGTTTTGCTGCTTCAACGATTCGTTAGGGGCACTTCTTGCCAGTTTTTGAAGCTTCTGAAGAGACAATTCCGCCATCCACAAATGCTCTCAGTTTGGAGTATTCAAGCAAAATGGCCCGGATTTGAGCGTTGTCGTTCATTTCAGCTTCTTTTTTTGACAAAATATGCCCACTTGAAATAATATCAAGCTAGAATACCAACTGCAGGCGAGTGAAGAAGACCTCTTCCGGCTGTTTGGCCACTGTGGCTCCGGGGCCGGTTCCGCCGTCGAATTTTGTCCTTGAATAGCTGGTGTTGATGCGCAGGTTGCGGTTTAGGTACCAGTTCAAACCGAGGGACCAAGCGTTGGCCTCATCAGCGGAAGTCGCCGGATTGGCGTATCCGTTGAATGCCTTCTCATCAATGTCCAATCGGGCGTAACGAGCCACTAGTTGGAAGGCGCCCCAACGCCCGTTGACAGGTGAAAACGGATGGTTCGGCATCATGCCAAAATAGGACGCATTCTCTCCCGTCAACATCCAGCCGCCGGAAATCTCCCACGCCGTATTTTCCAGGTTGGCAGAGATCACTTTGTGGGCGAAATCGGTGACGTGATCATTATTCACGACGTACTCTCCCATCACCCCCAACGGCCCCCAATAATAATATCCCTGCGGCGTGATCCTGGTATGGGCGCCCGTGCTGGCAACGCTGCTGGAATAACTGAAGAACTTTTGCTGGCCGTCCGTGGTGAAACCCTGCGTCAAACCGGTGGTATTGACGTTATTCGAGGTGCCGGAATCCACTTGATACGTCCCTGCCACGCCAACCCCGAGTCCTTTCAAAGCTGAGTTCGAGGTGTTGATCCACGGTTGCAGAAAGACTCGGCCATCGAAGCTCTTATTATTGTCAAAGTTGTTGTTGGTTGTGGTCGTCAGGTAATCCGGCGAGCCGTTGAAAAGGCCGGCCGCGTAAACGATGGCGCCGCCAAAGATATTGCCGTGCAATTCGACGCCAATATCCCGGTAGGGGACCAGATCGGTTGCCAGCGACCGTTCGTTGAAGAGGGTGAACTCCTCCGGTTGCAGTGCTTCCAACCCGACCGGGGGTTTCATTTTGCCGATTTGCAATTGTAATTCCGGCCTCAGCCGGTAATTGACTTGGGCATCCAGAATCTGCACCACATTGCCGGCAAATTCGGGGGTCAACAGAAAGTCAAAGTCATGATAGACGGTTCCCGAAAGAATCGGCCGGGCGCGCCGCAAAAGGAAAGTGTCGTTGCCCTTGGCTTTATCGTCGGAAAAGAACGTTCGACTGTCCATTTGCACCAGTCCGTGCAGGCCAATCACGAAATTGCTGTCACCGGAATTGAAGATGAAGCCGTCGGAGCCGGCTGAAATGAACGCTGTCGATTTAAGGGTTGAAACTCCGTTTGTGCCGGGCGGCACAGCAACTGCTCCGGGCTGCACCACATTAGTTTGCTGTTGTTCCACTTTGGCTTTGAGATCTTTGATTTCTTGTTCCAAGCTATTGATCCGCTGAAGCAATTCCTCCGTTGTCGGAGGCACATCCGCCGCATGCAAGCAAGCTGTAGGGGTTGAGAAAAATAACGCCGCGCTGGCGATCAAACTAAGCGCGGACCGGTGGCCGAATGATGTTTTCATTAATGAGTATTTGGCAGTTGACTGCTCAATTTCTTAAACATTACGTGCTGACGTTACCACAATACTATATCATGTCAATAGACTTCATGGGATTTTTTTCTTTTGCACTTATATTTTCACAATATGTTGTACATAAGCATCTTACGATATAATAATGTTGCTTTTGTGACTGGATAGCGGATTTTTTTGTGAAGATTACAGCGAATGAGTAGATAATTTTCAGAAGAATTTTGCACAACGTTCCGCGAAACCCTCGCGCACCGTCCCATCTCCCTTTGTTCCAAAACTTATGGAAAAGCCCATACCCATCGTGGATGGTAAAGAGATTTTAATGTTCGGTTTGCCAAATCTTCATTTTGTCAGCGTCCAAGAATAACAGATTGGAAGATTATGCGGCTCCTAGTGGTGGAAGATGAGAAGAAATTAGCCGAGTTTGTCGCGCGAGGATTGCGGGACGAACTTTATGCGGTGGATATTTCCCATGACGGGGAAAACGCCTGGGAAAAGGCCAGCACCTGCGATTACGATCTGATCATTCTCGACCTGATGTTGCCGGGACTCAGTGGGAATGATCTGCTCAAGCGCCTTCGCCAGCGTGGTTCGAAGGTGCCGATTCTGATTCTAACGGCTCGGGATAGCATGGCCGAGAAAGTACTTAATTTTGAAACCGGCGCCGACGATTATCTTACCAAACCGTTTGCCTTTGCCGAGTTGGTGGTTCGAATCAAGGCTTTGCTTCGGCGCGGCGCAGCCGAGCGGTCCAATGTGCTGCGAGTTGATGATCTCGAAGTGGATCGCGTGAATCGCAAAGTCAAGCGGGCAGGCAAAAGGATTGAGCTGACCGTTAAGGAATACAGCCTGCTTGAATTCCTTGTGACCAATCCAGGACGGGTATTGTCGCTCAGAGTGATCATTGACCACGTGTGGGACGCCAGCTTCGAGGGGTTGGCAAAGATCGTGGACGTTCACATCCGAAACTTGCGCGGCAAAATGGACATCGGCTATCCGAAGCGGTTGATTCATACCGTGCGAGGAATTGGGTATTCCATCGAATCCGAGGCGGAACAATGACGACACGCTCCATCCGCTTCCGCCTGGTGGTCTGGTATGCCGGGCTTTTGATCGCAATCTTTGTTTTGCTCGGCAGCCTGATTTATGCCGGTCTAAAATCCTACTTGGTGCGGAATTTGGGTCTAACGCAGGTTCAGCGAGCCCAACAAATGGCTGAAACCCTGCTGGCCAATGTCGAGAAAACTGGCGAAGGGCATGTGGTGGAGGAGATCAACTCCTGGGTCACACCAGAAGTCAACAATCGCTTCGTTCGAATTACCCGCGGCGACTCAAGCGTGCTTTATGTTTCAAGAAATCCGAGAGACATGAGCTTTGAGGCGAGCCAAGTGCCGCCTTACCCAGAGCCAGTGACCAAAATTTCGTGGCAAACGGAAATCCTGCCCGATGGGCGAGGCATAGTGGTTGCGGCCGTTCCCTGCCAGTCGAGTTCAGGGCGTCATTTTCTCGTTGAGGTGGGTGTTCCCCTCAAGTCGGTCCGGTCGATCTTGCATCATTTTGTCATTCTCTTGGTTTCGGGTTTGGCGGTCATGGTCGTGGTGTCCGTCGTCGGCGGATATTTGCTGGTTGGAAATGCGTTGGCGCTGGTGGGCCAGATTTCCAGCAGCGCCGAGCGCATAAGCCTTCATAACCTCAGTGAGCGGCTGCCCGTCGCCAAGACTGGTGATGAACTGGAACGGCTTTCGATCTCGCTTAACCATATGATCGTCCGATTAGAGGACGCGGGGCGGCACAATCAACGCTTCATCGCTGACGCTTCGCACGAATTGCGCACGCCCCTTACCATTGTGAACGGGGAACTGGAGTCCATCGTGCAAAAGAGCAATCTCTCTCCAGAATCCTTGCAGATCATCTCCAATGTTCTCGAGGAAGTGGAACGATTGCGACGAATCGTCGAGGGTCTTTTTGCCATTTCCCGATTAGACTCGGGAGAGGCCGAAAAGATGTGGGCGCCATTTGATCTGGCGGAATTGGCAGTCAGCACGGCTGGACAATTGGAGCCGCTGGCCGATGACAAAGAGGTTTCGATCTCCACCAATGCGCCGAACGCGGTCATCATCCAAGGTGATCGAGCCAGGTTTAAGCAGGTCGTCGTCAACTTGCTGGATAATGCGATCAAATACACATCCAGCGGGGGCCAGGTGAGCATATCAGTCGTGGCGCGCAACGGTCATGCCGTTTTGGAAGTCGCGGACACGGGAATCGGGATTCCACTGGAAGCGCAGCCTCGGATTTTTGAACGCTTTTTTCGTGTTGACGAAGCGCGTTCGCGGGAATTGGGAGGGGCTGGCCTCGGTCTTTCCATCGTGAAATCCATCTGCGCGGCTTATGGGGGAAAGATTGAAGTGGAAAGCGCCCAAGGAGCGGGCAGCCGATTCAAAGTGGAACTGCCACTGGCCAATGGCAACAAGAATTCAAAACCGTACAAGAATGGAAACTGAACACCCCAAGATGCAAATCGAAGAGACGACTCCTGCCGCCCCGGAAATAAAGTCTAAACTGTCCAAGGGCCTAAATTGGCAACTTCTACTTGGCGCTGCGGTCGTGGTGGCTTGTCTGGCTCTGTTCGGGCGGCAATCCTCCCATGGAAAGACCCTCCTCAATACGAACGCGGAGGATCTGATCACCGTGCCCGTGATCAAAGTGGGTCGGGAAGACTTGGCTCGCAGCGAGAATTTTGACGCAGAATTTCGCCCGTATCAAGTGATTGATCTGCACGCGGCAGTGGCCGGTTTTGTGCAGAGCATCGACGTGGATATTGGCGACCGCGTCAAGAAGGGAGCACTACTGGCAACTCTGCAAATACCGGAACTCGCGGAAGACATGGAACGCGCCGCAGCGACCGAATTGCGCGATGAGAAGATCGTGGATCAGGCCGCCGCCCGCTATCAAGATGCCCATGTGGCTTGGGTCAGGCTCAACACCATCAACCATAATAAGCCTCACTTGGTTGCACAACAGGACTTGGACACTGCCCAAGCCAAAGACAGCGCCGCCGAAGCCGGCTTGGCCGCCGCCAAAGAAGACGTCCATGTGGCACAAGCTGAATTGAACAAGCTCAAGGCCATCCTCAATGATTGCAAAATTACTGCTCCGTTCTCCGGGGTTATTACCAAACGTTATGCGGATGTCGGGGCCTTGGTCCAGGGAGGGGTAAGTCCCAGCGGCGCAGCCATGCCGCTGGTTCGATTGTCGCAAAATGACCGGCTGCGCTTGGACTTCCCCGTTTCCGTGTCCTTCGTCCATAATATTAAACTGGGAGATCCGGTTGAGATTCGGATTGCGGCGACGGGCCAAACTATTCACGGCAAGATCACCCGTTTTACGCACGACGTGGAAATGGCCACGCGAACGATGGAGACGGAAGTGGACGTGACCAATGCTGATCTGTCTCTCACGCCGGGAATCTATGCGGAAGCGAGTCTTGAACTCGAACGCCATCGAAACGTGCTGGCTATCCCGACTGATGCATTGTCCGACCTGAAGTCTCCGATCGCCTTTGTGGTGAACGATAAGAATCAGATTGAGGAACGGCCGTTAACGCTGGGTCTGGTCACGCCGGACAAATTTGAAGTGACCGCCGGGTTGAAAGAAAACGATCTCGTCATGATCGGCAATCGGGCGCAAGTGAAACTAGGGCAGAAAGTTGCGACGAAATTGATGGGGACGGGAAGTATTCCATGAAGAAGAGTTGGCCGCGATCAATCAACATGCACCGTGTATTTCCCGCCCCGGCGTATGCTTGCGTTCATCCAAGCCGCGCAAATTTCCGCCAACACATGATTCCATGAAACCCTGTCTCAACATATCCGTGCCAAAGAAGATCACCGCCCGGATTCCTTTGGTTGCGGCAAAACTTGCAGAGGAAGAGAGAAGATTGATTGCACTTTGCCGTTCCGGCGACTTCACCTTGGAACAATTGAAAGCAGCGGTCAAACGATGACTTCCACCTGGAAATAACATGCCTAAATTTGCCATCCGCTAACCAATGCTCCGGCGGCTACAACTTGATTGTGCTCGGTCGGAGTGCCTACAGCCGTGGCGTCGGCGTGAATGCTCGGGAAAAACGAGGAGCGCGCCTCGCGCAAATCTTGTTTCGAGATTAAGATCTGCAGGTCGGCCGCGAGTATTTTGGGATGTTTCTGAAAAGCTGTGGCCACGGCTTCCTTGAGCGAGAGGGGCTTTAATCCCGGTTCCGCCGCGGCAGGCTGACTGAAACAAGGCGTTCCCGCGTTGATCGCCACAAGAACGATCAAGAGTTTGATCTTCCACCTAGCCAGCTTTCCGAGTGGCTCGTGCAAGGCGATAAAAAGGCCGATTCTCACGCAGTGGCTCCTTGAAGGTTCTCTTGGGTGGGTAATTGGACCTTGTCCGGACGGTTGCGATAGACCAATAAATAAGCGGCGGGAACGATGAACATGGTCAGCACGACGGAGACAGTCAGGCCGCCGATAATTGCCCTCGCCAGGGGAGCATAAGCCTCCGAACCGGTGCCCAACTTCGCCGCCATTGGAATCAACCCGATGAGAGTGGCGAGCGACGTCATCAATACGGGCCGCAAGCGCACCCGGCACGCTGTCACCACGGCTTCGCGAAGCGGCTTGCCATCCTCGCGCAAACGACGGGTGAATTCGACGATCAAGATGCTGTTTGAAACCACAATGCCCACCATCATCACGATGCCCATCAAGGACATGACGTTGAGGGTTGTCCCAGTGAGCAATAAGGTGACCAAGACGCCCGTTAAACCCGTGGGCACGGCAAGCAAGATCAGGAATGGGTCAATGAGCGATTTGAATTGCGCCACGAGGATCAGATAGACGAGCAGCACGGAAAGAATGAGGCCCAAGCCAAAGCTGCGGAACGAGGTGTTCATGCCTTGCACCATGCCGCGCACATTCACTCGCGTTCCCTCCGGCAGATGGGTCTGGCCGATGATTTGGTTGACCGACTTCATCACCTCGCCCAAGTCTTCGCCTTTGGTGGAAACGTACACGTCCATCTCACGCAGTAATTGATAGTGATCCACTTCCGTGGAGGAAAGCGTGCGGGCCATCTGGCTCACGGAGTCCAATCTCGTGGAACGCAGATGACCCGAGGCGCGCAACGGAATGGATCGTAACTGTTCGAGGTCCTTGACTTCCTCTTCCGGGTATTGGACTGTCAAGAAGTAATCATTTCCGTTGCGTGGATCAATCCAAAAGCTGGGAGCGATCATCTCATCGGAATTGAGCGCGGTGATGACACTGCTGACCACTTCCTTGGCGCTGAGGCCGAGTTCACCGGCGCGCCGGCGATCAATGTCCAATTGGATCGACGGAAAATCGACGTCCTGGGGGACCAAGATGTCACTCACCCCTTTGAGGGAGCGCAGTTGGCGGGCGATCTCGATCGCTATCTGATGATCGGCGTTAAGATTGTCGCCGGTTACTTGAATGTCAATGGGCGCCGGCAGCCCGAGATTAAGAATGGCATCGAGCAAGCCGCCGCTTTGCACGTAGGCGCTTACTTGGGGCAGTTCGCGACGAATGCGGCGCCGCACCCTGTCCATGTATTCATAGCTGCCAATACGGTGATGTTCCTTGAGGCTGGCCTGCACGAAAGCCGTATGCTCGCCAGAATTGCTGGTGTACATGGCGGCCAAACCCGGCTGGACGCCTATGTTCGCGACGACCAAATCCAAATCCTCCGGCGCAACTTCCTCACGAATGATCTTTTCGACTTGTTGCACCAGGGCCTCGGTATTTTCCAGGCGCGTGCCGGTTGTTGCCTTGAGATTAATGACAAACTGGCCAGGATCTGTTCTTGGAAAGTACGAAACGCCTAAATTTCCACTCGAACGGTTGGGCGATTTGTTCATAGTAGAGTTGGAAGGTCAGGAGGCGTTCAGCCACTTGGGCGAGGCTGGAAAAGTCATTGGGGGTGAGCACTTTTCTTTGAATCACGGAGAAATAAATCTCCACTTGGTTGAGCCAACTGGCATAGACGGGCAAATGGACCAGGATCAGGTTGGGATAATCTCCCTGGAGTCGCCGCACGGAGGCCGCTCCACGATGGGAGGAGCCATTATCCACAATCCAAAAGACCCTCGGTGCCCTCCGATAAGGCTCCTGTTCCATGACCTGTTGGACTAACCGATCAAAGGGTTCTATACCGGTGGTGGTTTCGCAACGGCCAAACACTTTGGCGCGCCGCACGTCCCAAGCCGCCAGATAAGCCAGTGCGACCTCGCGCTCGTACTCAAACTCCACGCGCATGGATTGCTGCGGTTGCGGTGGCACTGTGGGATGCAAGCGAAGACGGGCTTGAATGCTGGTCTTTTCATCGGCCGAGATAATGTAGTCATCGGCCTCCAATGCTTGGTGGTCCCAAAGTCCTTGATAGAGATCCAACACGCGCTCGGCCTTGGCTTGAAAGTCCGGGTCGCGAGGGAAAATCCAACTGCGGTGCTGCCAAGGACGGATGGCGTCCTGATCCAGCCAGCGCCAGATGGTTCGTCCGCTGATGCTGGCCAAGCGGCTCTCCAAGCGGCGGGAGCATGGCTGCAAACCATTTCTGGGCCGCAACCGAGTGGAGACGGTGTCCGGAGGTTGAAGTCGGCCATTTTCGCTGCCTGTTCAAGGGCACGGACGTTGACGTGGATTTCTTGTTCAGGGATTTGGCGCGGGGCAAGAGCGTCGCGGAGTTCCTAGCCGAATATCCCCACGTAACGGAGAAACTCGTGACCGGGGTTCTTGAGCATGTGACGGTTTCATTGTGTTCGTGACCTTGGGGACAAGGGCGGCCCATCGGCTGCATGCGCGGTGATTGACGAAGTGACAAAGTTTTGCCAACCGGCGAAAACAAATCAGCATTACAACGGCAGTTGAAACGTCGCACGAGAAGCTCCAGAACGGTGAGAGGAGTAGACAAAAAATATACCTGGGTAACGCCCACGGGGCATCGTCGTGCCCAAGGGATTGAGGGGCGGCTGGTGTCAAGGTTTCGTCGGCGTCCGCTCGCCCCCCAGCCACTTCTCCACATCCGCCAGCGAGGTAAAGTCCCACAAGGCCTCTGCCAGGTTTTCGACCTCTTGCACCGGCAGGGCTTGCACTTGCGCTATCATGCGCGGAGGCAACTCTCCCCACCGCCGCCGCAACTGGCGGAAGACAATGTGCTGGCTTTCTTCAAGCATCCCTTCTTCTTTCCAACTTGTGGTCAGTTCCTTATACATATTCTTCTCTTTCTCCTCTAAAATATCAGTCTGCTCCCGAAAAATCAATGTTTCTTGCGCGTTCAAGCGAAGGTAGGTGTCCACGAACCCGGAAATCAACCGCATTCGGGCAGGATTGAGGCGAAGGGTGGCCAGCAGGCGCAGGCATTCCAGCTTGACACGGGGCCGATCCTCGATGGCCATCCCCATTCTGGCCATCAGCGCGCTAGCCACCGGATTGGCCCGGCGCAGGTAATCCCGCCAATTCAGCAGCGCCAGTTGAATGACCCGGTAGCGAAATTGCAACACCGCCAAATCGGGAAAGGCCACCTCGTAGTGGTCCGGCTCAGGACGATTGGAAACGTGCGAAAATAAGACAATGGGGTAAACCGGCATGGCGTGTTTGTCGTGAAGCCTTGCAAAATAGCGGAACATGCGGCGGCCAAAGTCTCGTTGCGCCTGGGCCTGATGTTCCAGGTGGACCAGAAAGAACGAATCCTGTCCGCAAAATCGGGCGCGAACGACCAAATCCGCTTCATGCGTTGCTCCCGCAGTGACGTCGGTAAAAATCTCCTTGTCCAGGAAAACCAGCGAAGCTTTGTCCAGGTAACCCGCCAATTCGGGCAGAAAAAGGTCCACGAAATCACCAAAGAATTCGGTCAACAGTTCCTTGAAAAGCCGGTCATGGTCAATCATGCCTGCATTGTGCAGGCCACGGGGCCGATCCTGTCAAGCCGCTACGATTTAGGCAAAGGGGTGAGGGGAGCCTCAGCCAGCACTCTTTTGAATTCATCAACGGGGAGGCCTTCTTGACGAACCGCTTTAATCACCAACTCTCGCAGCCGTGGCTCTCCCAGGGACCAGTGCTTGTGCAGAATCCGCTGAATCCTGCTGAAAAAATCGTTTTCTCGCTTGCTCACCCTGGCTCTCCAGACAGCAGCTCGTAAACCGCCTGTTCAGACATTCCGAGCATTTTTGCAATCTGTTCTTTCAAAACCCTGCCAGCCTTGTAACCACGGACGACTGCCCGACAGCGATCTCGAACGCGTTTGTCCACGATGTCGTTATGGGCGTCTTGCAGGTCCTGAAAAATGGGCTCCAGAACGTTTGCAAGATCGTCCACCCCAACTTTTTGGCACAGCCTCCTGGCCGTCATATTCCCACGGAGGAATTTCTCACAGTTGCTTCTCATGAAGAGGGCCTACGCTGTACGCTATATTGTTTCAACCGGTGTTTCAATTCTTCTTCAGCAAACCTCCGCTCGCGCGCGCGGCCGATGCGCAACGCATCCACCAACGCCAAATACTCATACAGGAGCGAATCGGATTTCGCTGCTGCCGGGACTGAATTGTAAAGTGGCTCTATCGCATAAGGACAGCAAGAGATCATGAACAAACATACACACACAACCAGTAATGACATGGGTACGCTCGTCGAAGACGCGCGCTCCTTGATGGCCGCGACAGCGGATGTGGCCGGAGAAAAGGTCGGGGAAGCCCGACAACGTCTTGCATCCGCACTGGAACGCGCCAAAGCAATCGCGGGCCCGTGTCCGCGACAAAGCTGTCCGAACCGCGCAAGCCGCCGACGAAGCCGTGCATGAGCACCCCTATAAGGCCATCGCCATCGGCGCTGGGGTCGGAGCACTCATCGGCTTTATCGTCGCTCGGCGGTGTTCCCGCAACGGCGAATGATTCCGTTACGGCAGAATCGACGGTCAGTTTTAGTGAACTGGCCGGCACGTTCGAAACATTTTGCGCACGCTATTACCTGAAGACAGAAAGGCGACGGAGTATCTCGCCAACGAGCGGACATTTCTGGCATGGATCAGGACGAGCATCTCAGTCATCACTCTCGGTTTTGTGATCGCCAAGTTCGGGGTGTGGCTGCGCGAAATTGCGACGCGGCTCGCCCCACAAACGCCGATCCGAAGCCCCGGCATGTCGCTGCCAATGGGCGTAGCGATGATGGCTCTGGGAGGCGCGCTTGCGGTGCTGGCCGCGTGGCATTACCACCTCGTTAATCTGGCCATTGAGCGTGGCGAAGTGCGGGCTAATCGCGGTTTGATTGTGATTGTGACCATCGCCGTTGCGCTCCTCGCAGTGATGATGATTGCCTACCTGCTGTTAACGGTGGAACACCTCTAATTGCCGCCGCCAAGACGGCGCAACGGCCTCAATCGCTTGCGAAATGTCCCGTATTAGACACGAATTTGCGCCGGTGAAACCGCAGACGAGTCATGGGAACGAGGGTTGATGGATATAGGCAAAGCCGCATCAAATACTGGAGCATAGCTTGAACCTTTCAGTGGGAGGAACCCCTGATAGCACATGGCCAGTTTGGCGCGTATCGTGACATTGTTTGTAATAATCGTCGGCACATGGAACTGGTGGCCGGGAAAAAAGGTCCTGATTTCACCACAATCGATCAAGCGCGTTAGTTGGATCGAAGCGGAAGTCTTCGTCAATCTTACCCGCGAGACCATCAAACAGTCACCGGAATATACGGAGGAGTCTTTGCTGACTCGGGGGCTTGATTCAGTCGAAAATGGACTTTTCCGCAACTTGTATTAGCCATAACCCGCCGCGTAAAACATGACTGGACTTATCGAAAGTGCATCATCGCGCGCGAGCCGGTGGTCGAGGGGAATCCATCGCTTTCCCACGGTCATCAAGGCGACGGACAAGGCGGTCATCCGGCACAAGCGTTTTTTCCACCCCAAGGATGCCCTTGATGGCCCTATAGGGGTAAAACACCCCATAGCGGCGGGAAGACTTCCTTGACTATTGTATGACGCATGAAAATGAAACAAAAAAATAAGCTCACGCTCAGTGATTTGAGAACGGCGGCATACCAGGTCTGGGGCGTGTTAGCGCCGGTTTGAAAATGCGGTGAAAATGCCGTTTTGAAAATGAAGATCATTTGGACGGCTGCTACTCACGGCGGGGCTGGATTTTTTTGTTTCAACAAGCGAACCGGTGGAGGCATATTCAAAGGAACGTTTTATTTATTATGATCGACGTGCAACTTTCGGATTCAACCCGAGGGCCGGTTCCAACAGTTAACCGGCCGCCAGCTAATAAAAATTGACCTTTGCACGCTCATGGCAACCCCAACCGTCAAAGACCGGAGAGAGATTCTTCAACAAGGAGCAGCCATTTTAGCTCCCGTTCTTGCTCCGCATGGTTTTCATTTCAGCCTGGTTGCGTCCGGTAACAGTAGTGGCGGTGCATTCGTGCAGGGGGAGTTTGTCTGCGGAGACCGCAAACTGGAGTTGCACTTTCGATTTTCCCTTGGGCTGGTCACTTACCACATCGGCGCGCTTACGCTCGCACACGAGGACTACATGCGAGCGTTACTTGGTCGATCTGGGGCGAGCCACTATCCAGGATTTTCAGAAGACGCGATTGCCCCATTCGAGGCGCTGCGCCAAGATTTAGTCGAATACTGTTCAGATTTCGTAAGTGGCACGGGCGAACAGTTTCAGCAGTGTGTTCAGAGACACAAAAAGTATGCGTCTTTATCAGGCTTCCAGAAGATGGAAAGTGGAGGAGTCTAGTTTTTGCAGTAGCGAACGCGGCGTTTGCCCTTTGGTTTTAATCTGGAGCCATTTGCGCCTCGTCGTTGAACGTTTTTATTAGGGTGTTTCGATCTGATCCTTCATGCGGTAACTCTTCCCATCGATGATCACGGTTTCAGCGTGATGCAAGAGCCGGTCCAGCACGGCGCTGGTCAGGGTGCTGTCGTTGTTGAAGATTTTGGGCCAGTGTTTATAGGGCTGATTGGTTGTCAGCAGGATGGAGCCTTGCTCATAGCGCTGACTGATGACCTGGAAGAGCAGGTCCGCGCCGGCTTTGTCGATGGGGAGGTAGCCTAATTCGTCCACGGCCAGGATAGTTGGTTTGAGGTAATGTTTGAGTTCGTTTTTGAGCCGGCCCACGGTTTGCGCCGCGGTGAGCGTGTTGATGATGTCCACCGCCGTGGTGAACAAAACCGAGTGTCCTTGCAGGCAGGCTTCATGGGCCAGGGCACTGGCTAAATGTGTCTTATCGCCTCGGAATTGTTGAAATCAGCCTGCAAGTATTCCAGCGCCTCGACCGCGCTGGCGTCCGGGAGAAACGGACGGAATTGCGCTGCCACGTCCGAGACGCCGCGCCCGTAATTGCGAAGCAAGTAAAATAGGTCGTAAGCATCCTTGTTCTCCCCGCGAATGTGGAAGGCGAGGGCCTTGAGAACCATAAACGCCCCCGCCCCGCAGACGCGGATGTCCCGCCTGGCTGTT
>Ga0302325_10004517_pt1 | contig 32121 bp, 34 predicted proteins | sample Palsa_T0_2_FD_201948 | JGI IMG/M metagenome (GOLD analysis project Ga0302325, IMG submission 201948) | Peat permafrost microbial communities from Stordalen Mire near Abisko, Sweden - Palsa_T0_2 | ecosystem: Environmental > Terrestrial > Soil > Palsa > Peat permafrost | place: Sweden: Abisko... | reverse complement strand
CATCAGCCACTTAGAACATTTGTTCCATCTTGGTCTTGTCTGAAAAAATATTGATCAGTCCGTCTTGAAGAATTTTCAGCATGCACGCCCGAACCATGGTTGTCGAGGCCTCTCGTAAGATGTCCGCATACGACTTCACATTAGTCGAGGCCACTGAGGGGTCGGCAGGTGTGGCTAGGAACGCAGCCGGCACAACGTCGCCATGTGCGAATTTATTGCGCAGCGTCAGCAGGTCGTCGATCGTTGTAGCGACCGTGTACGGTGCATTAGTTCCCGCATAGATTGGTGTGGAGCTACCGATGAACTTCGGGACACGGGGAACAAGCGCCTTCTTCCCGTAAGTCGTGTCGCTAGAGAATAGCGCCTCCAACGCCATCACGCGCTTCAGGAGTCGGAGGCGCGGATCGAAATCAAGATAAGCTTGTTCTGATAGCCGCGTAGCCATGACTATTGGAATATACGAGTCCCGCCCGGCGGTCATATCCTGCACGATGCGTTCGAATTCGGGAAGAAAGACAGAAACTCCGCCGAATGCGTGTGGGTTTGCCAAGCCGCACCGGGTCTCAAAATCTTCCAGAAATATATGCTGAGGTCGTGAGGCGAACTGGGGCACCGTGATGGCGGCACCTGCCTGCGCAGAAAAGGTCTGAACCTTAACGGGACCTTTAGGACTCACGAAACCTTGGACAAACCATGTATCGGTAGTCGCCGTCGGCTGTAGCCAACGAAGTGCCGCAATGACGAACCTCATCATGTACTCGGACGTGACTTCTTCAGGTCCAATGACTAAATCCGAGCGGAACTCGTGCACAACGCTGAGGTCCCACGCCAGCAGCCTTTCCAGATCCTTTTCGCTCAGAGTCCTCTTGAATACGCCAAAAGTCTCGGGCGTGAGTAGCCCCGTGACGTCACGAATGCTGAATCCAGCAGACAAGCTTATCGGTCCACCAGAAAGATCGGCGGTGTTCAGCAGCGGAACAATTCGAAGCTTAGGCTTGGTCGTTGACATCCCGTGACCGGAGCAACCAATTCTACCCCTCACCCCGACCTCTCCCTTTTCCTGAAATCAACTTGCGCAGAAATCAGCGTGTTGCTTTGGGCAGACCAGTCTCCCGTTTGAGAACGGTTTTCGAGCAGCTGATCTTCTTCCAATGCCTTTTAGAAGAGCAAGCCAACTAAGAACGGCGTTAGTTTTCAGACAAGATCGCCGCGATCGTTGGCCTCCTTATCCTGAATTGCACCGGTATTTGCAACAAATTCCATCGGCACTGTCGTTAATTGTGTGATCCAGATCGGAGGCGGAGCAATGGCGTTAACAATTGGTCGACTGGCAGATTGAAACATTGGCGGAGGCTGGATGGGTCATCATCTAGGTTCGTCCGCAGAAATTGTACCCGACGCCCTGTCGCGGGCATTGCACACCCGTCCCGAGGAGATTCAGAAATGGACCGACTGCGGATGGCTAAAGTCTCGCTTGCGTCCGCTGGCATGCAATCTAAGATCATACACTCGGATGACTTCTGCCAATTTGTAAGAGAGCACGGGCGCGCAGCCGTCGGTCGCAGGCTCACCTCCGATGCTCTCTGGTTCATCCAGGACTATGTGTTTCCGCCAAGCCATGCCGATCTGTTGTCGGTGAGAGGAACTTACACGAAACACTCTGTTAAGGAGGAGGCAGAGGCACCGGACGCTGAGGAGTCCGAACAGAACGGTGAGTAGCAGGGTTCATTTATTGGTGCTTGCGCTTTCGATATGTCTCGCGCCCAACTCTCGGTGAGCTCCGTTGTTTCTGGAATGAGGTTCGGGCCGCCGCGCGGCAGCCAATCCGCCGTCGGCGCCAACCGGCCGGACTTTGATCGGCTGGAGCAGTTTCGGTCGCCGCCGATTCTTGGCCGTGGCCGCGGAACTGCGATTTTGTGGCCGCGGCGAGGGTTGTTTCCCGTAAACGAATCTGTCCATCCCGACATTGAAGAAAATCAAAATGAGTGCCTGGTCAAACGTGACAACATGCTTTAAGAGAAGGACGGCGGCGAGGACCATCCAGGTGCGTCCCCAGCCCCACATCTTTATGGCGGAAGCGATTTTGGCGAATTCGGTCATTGAAGAGTCCGGATCGAAGCAAGCGTTGAGTTCGATCCGATTCTGGCAGACCGGCATGCGACGGCGTAAGCCGGAATAATTCGAACCGAATTATTTCGGGGGGGCGAACAGTTGAGCCCATTCGGCGGCAGCCCGCGCGTAATCCTCCTCGGTCGGGAGTGCGATTCCTTCGCGTTTAAGGACATCTTTGAGGCGTCGGACAGCACGCTCTAGGTCTTTCCGGTCCTGAAAACGGAACCTTACGGCTAGTTCGCGCCACGTCGTTCGCGGGTGGGCAAGCTTCTCTTCGAGTGCTGCCCGAGTCTGGATCCTGAATTCTTCGGGTCGACCCCGCCGTTTCGCTATGACACGCCGTCTGAGGCTATGTCGCTCCCCGATATTCTGCCCCGAGCCGTTAACGATTGGTTCGCTCTCCTGCAGATCTCGTGCATCTGGCTTCGGCAGTTTGTACTGTTCGAGTTGAGAAATACGCTTTTGAAGGTCCTTCCTCGCCGCGGAGCCTTGGCGAAGAGCATCGGCTTCCTCCGATAAGAGGGCGCAACGGTTGACGATGTTCGCCAGCAGGGGATGCGTCAGGATGTAAGGCAGATCAAACATCAGAACTCCTGGTTCGGCTTCATTCGCATGAGTCTACCGCCGGCGCATAGCGTACCGAGCGGCTGGGAATTCTTTCGCCCTAATGCCTATGCCCCGCCCGAGGTTGAAACCCGCTCAAATTCGCCATGAACGGGTGATCTGTCAGAAGTGTGATACATACTTCTGACAATTTTAAGATCACGCAAGCCCACGCCGGTCTCGGGTTCCGCTCCGGGTTAGAAGAAATCGCGTTCAAGGCATTGTCTGCGGCAAAGATTCTCACGAATGCCGTACACTTTCCGGTATGGGGGAACAGAGCGCCGCTCGCCTGGCCGGGGACGACTACCAGCACCTTTACAGTTGGTTTGAATTGCTCCAGCTTCTGCCGCCGGACTCACCCTACAGTCACGGGTTCGTGGAACATCCTAATGCCGGGTCGGCGGACGATGTCACCCTACATCCGCAGAATCAAGGACGGGCGGCTAAATATGTTCAGGTCAAATTCCATGTGGATCACCGGGCAGCATATTCGGGAGAAAAACTGGTGCAGACCCAAGCCGCTGAGGCACGTTCGGTCCTGCACAAGCTGTTTGACAGCTGGCGCCTTTTGAAACAGAAGGAACCTGCAGGAGTCGAAGTCTGGCTAGTGAGCAACTGGGCGTCGACCGAGGACCTCGGCCGCTTCTTGCTCGAAAGTTACTCTCTATCGCGCGACTTCTACACCGGGGGACCGAAAAGCCGAGCCGGCAAGATTCGCAGCTTGTGGGCGAAAGAACTGGGAGCCACGGCCGAAGAACTGTCCGGCTTTTGTCGCGCCCTGCGACTGCGCCTGGGCTTCTCCGGGCTCGAGGAATTGACTGAGCGGGTCAACGAGCGCATGAAAGTCAACGGCCTGCGACTGGGGAAAGCGCCTCAAGATTTGGCGATTGGCATTGTCCGGGAATGGATCCAGGCGGGCGGCAAGAGCAAACGGATTACCCGCAAGGAACTTGAACAGGCAATCGCGGAACGGAGCCTGAGAGCCGATCCGGCCGAGCATCCGAAAGCCAACCTTACGATTCATGGTTGGGATCGAACGCATTTCGATACCCAGCCCACCATCGAACTCGACTGGACGAAATGTTTCGATTTTGATTCCAGGAAGGTACCGAGTCAAGAGACCTGGACGGATACCCTGGTTCCACAACTCAAGAAGGCCAAGGCGAAACTTGCCCGCCTCGCGGGACCCAACCTTCTGGAGTTCCGCGGCAAGCTTCCGCTCTCGGCGCTCCTAGCAGTGGGGCGATCGTTTCCGGAAGCCGGAGGTTTTCGATTCCGAGTTGAGCAACCGACTGCCGGCGAGACGTTCCTGTGGCGGTCTGACGTGCCGGCCGGTGTTTTCGATCTGGACGTTTCGGCGACTCCAGTGCCAGGAGACGGAAGTGATCTTCTGTTTTCCCTCTCGATCACGGGCGACGCTTCGAATGATGTCCATCGCCTCTTGAGCGAAGATTCTCGATTCAAGTTGTGGGTGGACATCAGGCCGAAGCAGGGAGCAACGAGCACGGTCTTAAAATCTGCCAGCGATGCCGTGTCTGTTGCCGTTCAATGCAAGGACCTCATGCGGGACTACCGCGTGCGATCAAACGCTCAACGGATCGGTCTTGTTCTGTATTGTCCCGCATCGCTAGCCTTGTTCCTCGGCCAGCGCTTGAATGCCTTGGGGGAAATCATCGCATATGAGAGACGGATGTCCGGCGGATATCAGCAATCGGTCATCATCCAGACCGGCTGATCAGGAGAGTGGAAACTTCGGACCGAACAGCGACCGCCACGCCTTCAAGGCATCCCCATTCTTGCCTTGGCGTGCAAGGTCAATTGCGAGCGTGCACTCACGGCCTGCCTGCCGTAGCGCGGTTTGTGCTGCAGTTTTCTGTCCGGCGTCCATCATGTCGCTGACGGGTGGTCCGAGACCCGCAGGATCCTCCCAGGTGTCATGAATCCGATCAGCGAGCGTCGCAAACATCGACTGGAACTCATAATCGAACCGGCCCCCAAACGGAGGGGCGAGGCACTCCAGGGCCATGACTTCGAGCAGGAACGAAGGCTTGATTGGCATGTTATGGTGATTGTTCCAATATTTCACCATGCGTACCAATCCCTTCCACTCGCTGTTGTAAGCCTGGTGAGCCTCCGTCGCCTTTTTCTCGTGGATTTTGGGATTCGTTTCGATCCACTTGCCCGAGGTTCCGTCCGGGATTTCACAGTGGTCCCCATCCTCGAAGGCGGGAATTACATCCATGCTCACGACCCGGTAGTCTGTGTTGTCGTCCGCATCCACGATGACTCCAAAATCGACCGTCGCAGAACGCCTCTGCCGGCTTACAGCCTCGGCACCATACTTCTCGACCAGCCCGTCCTCAAAGGCCACCAGGACTTTTGACGGGTGCTCCTTCCGGTAATGCGCCTCTTCCTGGCCAAGCACGCAGAAGATGTCGACATCTTTGAGCGGCTTGGTTTTCGTATAGCGACGATAGGAGCCGCTCAGAAAATCGTCCTTGATGTCGAAGCGAGATCGCATATGCTCGCGGATCTCCTGGTGGCGACTCGAGGCGTTTCTCTGTTCCTTGTCGTTCAGTTCCAGACGAGATTTTAATTTTCGAAAAGCTTCATCGATGGTCAGCATCAGGATCTCTTTCGGTAGTAGCTTGCCGCGGCACCAAGACCGCTGTGCTCGATCGTTGTGCCCAGGCTCTGCCTAATGAATCCGTCCGTCGAACGCAAGGGGTGTGGCCCCCAGCCCTCGACATCGGGTCGACCGCTCTTGTTGCTCAGGAGGATGTCGTACATACAATCGGAGGGCCAGACACCAGTCTTCTTGATCGCGTTCTTCAGCTGCTCGGTGTCCACCCAGAACCGGCCATTGCCATCGCTCCATCCGTACTCGATTTCCAGATCCCAGCGAATGACCAGGCCCTGCGTCTTCGGGTCATAGACTTCCAGGATGACTTTTTCGAGGTGCTTCGATTCCATCCACGCCGTCAGCGCCCTCTGGATGCTCGGCCACTGATCAGCAATTTTTTCGGGGTTGAGGCCGCTCAGCCGCACGACATCCTGCAGACTGCGCAAGATGTTGTCCACCAGATATGTGACCGAGTAGGTATATGTGTTGACCGCAACCGAGACGCTCATGGCTTAAGAAAGGCCTCCATATCGATGCCGGCGGCGCCATCGTTACCGGCCGCCTTCGACGCCTGCGAACTCTCTTCCGACTCGATCGCTTCTCCTTGGTCACCAGCGGTGATCCTTTTAGTCTTTTTTGCCAGCGCGCCGACAACCCAATCCAGATCGTCGGCTGGACACGGCAGCGACATGAGCCAATCGCCATCGGTGGCATCGAACGCCAACTTTTTCTCATTGGCGGCGTCGCCCGTTATCGCGTCTTCGTTGTAGACGCAGTAGATTCGGACACGCGGGCCGCAACCATACACGACAATCGGCGCCGTCATTGCTTCTCGTGTGATCAGGGAACTCGCGATCCCAGCCACAGACTCGAGTTCACGTCGGGAGTCTGAACCGGTCCGGGGAGCAAGCAGATCCACGATCGCAGCCCAGGTATCCAATGCTGACCGCTTCGGGATCGAGCAGAAAGTGCGCGCCACAACCGTCATAGCTTCATTCCTTTCTGCGCGCGTTCGGCGGCCATCAGAATTGCCTTGGCCGTCAATTTTGAGGGATCAGCAGCGACTCGCTTATCGAATGTGCATGCAGCGGCGACAAGCTTTCGGATTTGGCGTCCATCCAATCCCGCGCAGGCGCGAGCGGCCGCATCAAGTTCCGAGTCATTCAACAATCTCTTCAGGGGCGGGAACGCTTCTGCCATGCCGCGAAACGTATCCAGAAGGATCTGTCGGCAAGCGCTGGCATTGGGCAATGGCATATTCAGGATCAGGTCGGTGCGAGATAGGAAAGCCGAATCGATGGCCTCGGGAAAGTTACTGGTAGCAACCAGCAGCAGGTTGTTGTACTCTGCCGCCAACCGGTCAAGTTGCACGAGAGCAGCGTCCGTTGCACGATGAACATCGATTGGGTTGGCCTGGAGACTGAGTTTCGCGCGATCGGCGAGGATGGTTTCGACCTCGTCTAGAAGGACGAAGGTTGGCCCTTGCATGGCAAGTTCAGCGATGGTCACGCTAAACAGCTCGGTGACCGCCTTTTGGGTTTTCCCATGAGCCGCGCTGGCGAGAGAGTGGGGCTCCACCTCTGTGTAGCGCAAACCCTTGCCATTGAGACTCTCGGCCGTGCGCGACGCCAACCCCCTGGCCAGAGAAGTTTTTCCCGTTCCGGGCTTTCCCGTGAGGAGAATGATTCCGTGCAGTGGCACGACGGCGCGATCAACCTTCGGACGCAGAGTAAAGTTGAGGATTGCTTGGGAGAGCAGCGAGTCCTTGATCTGCTGGTCGACGATGATCGCGTCCCAGAGCGAGGCGAATTCTACTGGAGAGACGACATGGCTGGCATAGGTGCCGGTCGGTTCGGTAGTTGAAGTCAAATGGCAATCCTCGAACTTTCTGCGGGCGAAACTGGTTTTTGAGCCCTAACGGAATGTACGATTACAATACTATCATCGAATAGGTACAATTGACAAGAGTGTGATTATATGTCATTGTTGCTGTGTGAGTTATTGGATAGAAAGGAGCCGCTATGTCTCTCGACGCAACCGAGCTAGGTCGCCGAATCCGCAAGATTCGGGAGAATCGTGGGTTCACGCAGCAAGATCTGGCGGATTTGCTTGGCATCCCCAGGCCTGCCATGGTGCAGATCGAGGCGGGCAATCGGTCGCTCAGCAGCGTCGAACTCATGAAGCTATCCAAGGAGCTAGGCTTTGACCCGAAGGACCTCTTTGCGGAGGTTTTCGACGAGGATCAGGATTCGGTCACGGTCCTGTTCCGGTCCGACTCTGAAATGGCAACGAATCATCAGCTCAATCAAGCCGTTTCTCATTGGTCGGTACTCTGCCGTCAATTTACGGAACTCGAGAAACTGGTAGGAGCAGACCGCAAGTTCATCAGTCCCGCCGTGTACGAACTGGTGCCTCCCGGGAGCAAATGGGAGGCAATCCAACAGGGCAATATCATCGCGGACTACGAGCGAGGCCGGCTGAAACTCGGTACGGCGCCGCTGCCTGATTTGCCCGAGATTATCGAGGGCCAGGGAGTACGAGTTGGCCGGTTGCCACTCGAAGACTGCATCTCGGGATTGTTTTTGGCCGATGACAAAAATGGATTGGCGATACTGGTCAACGCAGAGCACAGCGAACAGCGCCAACTATTCTCGTGCGCTCATGAATACGGACACTTGTTGTTTGACCGGAAGGAAAAGGCCACCATCAGCCGCCGGGCCGAACGTGAGAAGTTGAACGAGATTCGGGCCAATTCGTTTGCTGCGACTCTTCTTCTTCCCGAAGAAGGGGTGCGAGAGTTCTTGATGCGTGCAGGTAAGAGCCGGGACCTGTTTCAGATCCAGGAGATCTACGACGAAGAAGGCCAATCGGTGCGCGCACAACGTCGTTCGGCCGCGGAACCTTTCTCGGTGCAGTTCTACGACGTCGTCCATCTGGCTTTCTATTTTGGCGTGAGTTACGAGTCCGCTCTCTGGCGGTTGAAGTCGCTGAAGATCATCTCGGAAGAAGAGCGCGAGGAGTTGTCGTCCAGGGAAGAGTCTGCCCGCGAATTTCGAACTCTGTTGTGGCGGCAGAGCGGCAGGCAGGAGCGAATCCAGGGTGGGAATTTTCAACACAAGCTGCTTATGCTTGCGCTGGAGGCCTATCGACTGGGCGAGATCAGTAAAGCCAAGTTACGTGAAATCGGCGCAACCCTGGAGGTTCCTTCCCACCAGATCGATGCGTTTTCGCGACGCTCCGAGCCTGCCGAAACGGCCGAAGGACCGCTGCTTCCGAGCTAAAATGCGATGGACGTTGCGACTGACACCTGCGTCCTGATTAATCTCGCGGTAGTCGTTCGCCTCGATCTGCTCAAAGTCGTTCCTCCATACATTTTCCATGCGCCCACTGAAGTCTTGGACGAAATTGAAGACCTCGATCAAAGGGCCACGGTTGACCAGGCGATTGCCGCGGGACATCTGGATGAAGTCAAACTAGATCAACCCGGTGAACTCGGCCTATACGTCAGCTTCAATGCGACCCTCGGAAAAGGCGAGAGCGCGTGCCTGGCGTTAGGGAAAGGGCGCGGCTGGGCCATCGCCACAGACGAATCGAAGGACCCGAAGTGGAAAAAGGTGATTTCCGGCGCAGGCTTCGCCATTATCAACACGCCGGGCATTCTTCTGGCATCGATTCGGGCAGGAGCGCTCACCGTGACCGCCGCGGACGAGATCAAAACCAAGCTGGAACTGAGACGGTTCAAAATGAAGTTTGATTCCTTTGCGTCACTGATCTAGCCCGCGAGCACATAGTGTGGGAGAAGCGAGAACAATCGCGAATCCTTTCGTTCACCTGCATCGGCATTGAGAGAGAGCTATCCCCCGTCTCCCCGCGAGACGGCGAGACACCTGGAGCGTCGACTGAAGGACTTTGGCAGAAATAGAAATCAGGAAGCAAATGGAACTGACGCTCCCCAGTCAAAACTCGTTGCTCGGCGATCTATCCGAACTCAATTCGTGGCTAGCGGGAATGGGCGTGCCCCCTCGCTCTTCAGATCGGATTCATCAGCTTATACAACTGCTGCGGGACCTCAAACCGCCACGACCGGCGCTGACCATCACCCGAGAAGAACAACGGCAGTACATGTATGCGCTTGCAGAACTCGTGGAATTCCATCAGATCTTTACCTGGCTCCGACACGAGAATCCCGCGCTGCTGCGCCCCAAGCTCATTCGTTCCCTGTCGGGTAGTCTCGACCCAGCCGACGAAAGCGCCAACAACAACGTCGGGCGCAATACGATTTTCGAACTTTCCTTGGCGTCGGGATGGCGGAGGGCAGGACTCGAGGTCGTGATCGGTGAGCCCGATCTCCGGCTGATCTTGGGCCCGCAAGAATTCGTGGTGGAGTGCAAACGACCGTTTGATTGGACCGGCATCGTCCGCTGCTTGAAAGACGCAAGGCACCAGCTCCGGAAAAGCACCGCACGGGCGACTGCCGGTGCCCCCAAGAGTGTGATCGCGATCTCCCTTAGCAAGATCGTTGCGCGAGGAGAAATAATTTTTTGGGCGGATTCAATGGCGGACAAGTCCAAGCTGGGAGAGATCATCGAGAGCGAACTGGCAGCCAATCGCTGGCGCTGGTGGAACAAGGTTCAATTCGACGACAGCATCGCGGGTGTGTTGTTTCATTTGAGCTTGCCCGCGGATGTAGGCAAGGGCGATCACTTCGCGCTGCTGAGTTTCTCAAACATTTATCAGGCCGGCGCCAATCGCGAGGCACTGGCACTGTTAAATCAAGCCATGGAGCCCTTGTTTAGAGATTCGACTCCGAGCCTAAGCAAAGTCCACCCGGCGGCCCCGCCTTCGCGGCTTCGGAAACGGGAATGAAAGATCACACGCGACGGAGGCGACGGTCGCGCCCTAGGTTCAGAGCAGAACGCATCGTGTCACTCTCGAGCACCGCGGCTGCTGGCCAGTCCCGCGATTTTCATTGATGGGAGAATTTTGGTATGTCCAATCGGCCCCGATACGCGACGATGCTGCGTCGCGAGCTATGTGCTCGGAACGCCTCCTATGCCGCGCTTGAGCAAGTGCCATACGTGATCAGCTATGGGGAAACGCCCGTCGTGGTTTACGAGGCATCTCCATGCGACAAGAACCATGGCAACTTCATCTCCGCCAGTTACCAAGCGCTTACGAGACGACCGGAATGGAAAAAAAGACTTGCGAAAGTGCACAGCAGTGCAGGTCGAGCATTGCCGAAAAGCGATCGCATATGGAAGGAACTCGATTCCTCGATGAGCTCCGACGCCCTGCTAATGAACATCTTCTGCTTTCCGGGAGTAACGAAGAGAAAAGAGCTCAGTTCGATCCTAGGGACGGGTATAGGCGATCTGCCGGAGTTTGGATTCAAGCCACGTATTCCTCTGACCAGCGGGTCGATCGAGAGAACCGAAATCGACATGAAACTGGGCTCTGTCTTGTTCGAGGCAAAACTCACCGAGGCCGACTTTCAAATCCAGAATGCAGCGATTGTCGAAGGCTACTGTGATCTCGAAGAAGTCTTTGAAGTGGGCGAACTGCCGCGCCGCGGCCGGAAATATGTTTCTTATCAGCTCTTGCGAAACGTGCTCGCGGCGCACGCCCTCGATCTTTCCTTGTGCCTCCTTCTTGATGCGCGACGGCCAGACCTGATTGAGGACTGGTATGAGATTCTGCGATGCATAAGAACCTCCCAACTCAGGAGCAGGTGCAGGGTGCTCACGTGGCAGGGGCTCGTCCCACACTTACCGCCACGCTTGCGGAGGTTTCTTGATCTGAAGTACGGAATCAGATCGGCTGCAGTGGCGGCATCTCAACAACGAGTTATGCAGTCAACCACCATGTCTCCGACTTTCCCATGATCGTAAATATTGTCATGGACCACGTCGATGCAGTCCCGGTACATGCGCAGATGCAAATACTTGGACGGAGCCGCAGAGAGAATCTCATTCTTCAGAATCGACTGATCCAAGTCCACGGAACGATCTTCAACGATCATGTCGTTCGGAAGATGCAGCCTTCCCGCTAAGTGAGCGAGCGAGAGCATGATGCCTGCTGGCGCTTTACCGAATCGGTTCCATCCGGAGCCCGAAATCGAAAGGGTTGGCGTGTTCACTGAGAAATACTGTAGAAGGCGAAACAGGCGATCGGTCGTCAGATCGTGCATCGATGTCACGTGCGCAGAAAAGGGCCTCTTCACGATCGACGCGATGCTGTTGATCTGAGCCCACAACATGGCGCCAGAATTCGGAGTGGCCAGCGTAACCATCAAATTCACGCTGCGAGGCTTTTTCCCCAGTAAGGCGAAACTTCGTAACGTTTGCAGATCGCCCTTATCGAGGACACAATAGTTCCTGAATAGCGGGAGATTCTGCTCAATCACGTCTGGATCGCTCAAGATCAGGTTCGCGACGCGGCACACGAGACCACCCATGCTGTGGCCGATCAGAACCAACGGCCGTCCATCAATGGAAGGGTCACCCAGGATCGAGTCTGCCAGGCGGGTTCCGTTCATGACCACGCTGTCCTTCCACTCGTATTTCTGATTGTCGATCTTCGCTTTCGGGAACTTGGCGGCGAGAAAGTTCGACAGGTTTTGAAAGGGCCGGTCGTCGCTGAATATTCCGTGCCGCACCACGATGACCGGATTCCAGGTCGTGGCGATTCGTTGGGGCGGGCCGAAAACTGTCGTCAGGGTCTGCATGTGTTGTCATGAACTACTTCAGTTAAGCATTACTTCTCGGGGCGCTTCCCTAATCTTCTTTTTCTTCTTGGCTTCGGTCTCCTCGTTCTCACGTCGCCTCTCAGATTCCGGGTCTAGCCATCGAGGCTCGGTTCGTTTACTCGATTCAGTCTCCTCGGAGGAGGAGATCGGTACGAGACCGATGAGAAATCGTGATCGCCGACCGGCAGTAACCAGTCTTAAATAGGCCGGGTCGATGCGGACTGCGATGCTTCGGCCTCTGCGTGTGTATCCAGAAATAGGGATCAGATTGTCGACATCAGTGGGGTCAAGTGTCCTCTGACCCGGCGTGGCCGGACTAGCGACCAGACCATACTCCTTCGGCTCGAGCGCTTCATCCCCAAGGGTTCCTTCTGGCGAAGAATTGCGCCAAGCGATCACTGCGATGCCTTCTTCAAAATCCGCATACCGGCAGCAAGTCGGCTGGCTGATGCCTGACAATTCCAAATGAGTCCAGGGAATTCGGCTTTGGTGCGAAATACTCGCCTGCTGCTCGTCGGATCCTTCCGTGATTACCGAGAACCGCAAATTAGCGCGAGGGCGAGGGCGATACAAACTCGCGCCGATGCGCGTGGAACGCTCCAATTCTGGCCGGAGAAGCATCCCAAGGGCCCCCGCGTCGCTACGCCACTCGCGCGGAACCACACTACCGACGCGATTCACGAACGCGCATGCCGTGGGCCAACTGGTGCTGTCCAGAAGCAAGTGGGCCAGTTCGATTTCGAGACGAGAAACGATTCCTCGCCACAAGGGCGGACGAGAGGGCAACTTCACGGATTGCAAGGGTTCCTGCAAACCGTCGATAAGGTTGTACAACTCGCCTTCAGCCGGCGCGGCTTGTTCGAGAAACATAAGCCGGATTCGCGCATACTTGATGGCTTGGAGAAGTTGGAGCGGAGTGTCGGCGCGTGCAACCGGTTGCGCGAGGGTTCTCTGAGGTTGCATCGGTCGGTCCAAGATGGTGCTGACGTCTGAGCGGAGTGTCCCCAGGCTCAAGTCTCTTTTTTCGGCCCCGATCCAGAGAATCAGCAAATCTGCAGCGACCAGGCCATGCCGGGTGGATGCTCTTGCGGCCTCGGACTCCGTCCGGAAATCCCAGAAATGGCAGTCTGCAAAAGGAACGGAGGTAAACAGAGCCTGAGTGAGACACCCCTGGTGCGTTTCATCCGAAACGATGATGTCGATGTCGCCGAACGCATCGACAAAGCTGTAGAGACTAGCGAATCTCTCTTTTCCCTGGGTTCCAGCCAACACGATATTGCGAAGCACGCCGCCGGTTAACCCAAAACGGATGTGGAGGCGTTCGGCGCAATCGAGGAATAGTTGTATTTCTGGAAGTGATTCGAGAATCGCCAACAAATCGGTTGAATTCATGACTGATTCACGTCAAGTGCGAAACATACTCGTCGTGGCCTGTGACTACGGCCAGGACTCTGCTGTACGCATCATAGGCCTCCGCCCAGCGATGGGCTTTTGAGAAGCATTGCCCAGATTGGTAAGCGCGCGAGACAAAATCCGGCCTTTGGTGTCGCATGAGGCCGCATGTTGAAACAGCCAGCGCGCCTTCCGTCTTGCTTCGGCCGTCGTGAGATACCAATCAAATCCTTGATAAGGCTGCAAATCCGCGATGGCGACAAGCCCATTTCCCAGGTTGTAGTGAGAACCGGCATCCTCAGGATCGGTCTCCCGAAGGCTTTCGAACAAAGCAATGCCTTCTTCGATAGCCTTCCTGTTGCCAGTCGCCGATCCAGCGTCGATGAGAGTGCTCCCCTTGAGGCCGGCATATAGGATTCGGCCTGCCGACGAATGAGCCGGGAGCAGACGCGCTTCCTCGATCGCCTTGTCTGGATCTTCATCCAGCAAGGAACCCAACCCTATGCGCTGTTGTTCGAATTCCTGAAGTTCTGCCGAGTAGTCATCCATGCTCTTCAGCTCCTCGTTGATATCCAGTAATATCCAGTCTATGCCTCTGGTTCCCGATTGCATCGTTTATCACCACCTACGAGGGTATCGCGACGATCACACGCCGAGATGCCGGAGTTGCTGAACGGGAAAATTGTCGAGCAGGACAGAAGATGTGCCATCTGTAACTTGAGAACGGATCGAACACAATGGATGACTGACTGCCAATCATTCGAAAACAGCGGTCTTCCGGGGGCAGCTATGCTATTCGGTGTGCCGATTGTGGGCCAGATGATGTCCAATTGCGCCTCGACAGTTCTCGTCTGTCCGGACCTATGCTTGGAAACGAGATTATTTGTCCTTCAACAGCGTTGTCGGTGCCGCACAATCCCCACCGGTCTTCGTGTACGGGTCTGGAACCAGTTTGGAGACGAGCGAGGATTTTTAAAATAGGGTCCAAAATGGACTGTGGAAGTACCCAAATTCTGGCATCGAAGGTGTTAAAGGTATGTTCGGCCTGCGTCCTTATTGCGCGTTGTCAGCTACGCCCCTCAAACAAGCTCGCCTCTGTCACCGGCCGAGGTGGATCGTTGAAGGAGGATCAGAGACCCGACCAGGATCACGATCATCACCGAAAGCACCCCCAGCTCTAGCATGGCTCGTTGGAAGATGAGCTGACTTGACGGTGGAAGCTTGGTCATTTCCGCTGTGATGATGAGAATTCGCCGAATTGCAGACACTAGTGCCACGACAAGGAATGGCTCAACAACTAATCTATGTTCCCGGAGAGAAACCTGCACCGTGTAAAGCAACTCAATAATCAGTAGGACCAGCAGAAGCTGATCCAGAACACCCACGATCTGACCGATAAGATCGCGGTGCCACAAACAGTACGCAATATTCTTGAAAGCCCCGGCCAATGACGCGAGTGCACAAATCGCGAGAACTGTGCCGAGGCCTACGTAGACAATTTGCTCGACCAACGACAAGGTTAAGCCAATTCGTCGACGAGCTGAGCTGACCTCGTTCTGTATCGTTTCTTGCATGCGCTCTATATCCATTTCGTGGACGTGTCCCTATCTTTGCAAGTCCGACGCGTTCGGCAGCACCTGTTCCCAGGATCGTTTACGCCGCGTCGAAGCATAGTTGTGATTGGCGCCCAGTAAGTTTGTGGAAACTTCAACGCTCGCGCAGCCAGCATCGAGGCGACCGCCGTCACGGCGGTCCGAGCGGAATGCTCTAGCACCTGTCGCCTTGTCGCCCCGATTGGATCAGTCGGTATCGTCAATCGGGCGATGTATCCCTTCTCGAAGACTTCTAGCCCATTCATCGGTTTGGCTCACCCCCAAAGATTGCCGTCGAAAACAGATGACCCTTTGGCATCATTTGTTCAACACAACTAGCGATTCGATTTACGAATGCCGCAGGACGGCGCCTGCACTTGCTTATTCAAAATTGTCCTGACTTTGGACGGGGTTCGGATGTTTCCAACCGTACGGCATCATTAAGCGAAACTTCACCGACGGCCACAGCTTCTACGTCTGGGAAGGCTTCCCCTGCGAGGTGACTGAGAACGTGACCTGGTGGCATCTCGAGAAACAGGCGAAGGCCTAACTCCTCCAAGACAGTTGTCGCGTCGTACCAGCGAACACCATGCGCAATATTGCTGGCGAAGTCCTCTGAGATAGCCGCTGCGCTTCGCAATGCTCTTCCAGTCACGTTGCCCATGTAGACCATCTTCGGCTGTTGCAAGTGCATTTCCTGCAAACTCTTTTTCAAGGCATCCGCTACAGGTTCCAGCAGCGGACAGTGCGAGGGTTCGGAGACATCGAGGCGAGCTGCTTTAAGGGCACCGCGCTTTCGGGCATCTTCCAACACCTTGTTCATGCCGTCATTGGAGCCGGCAATAACAATTTGACGAGGAGCGTTGACATTGGCCACAAATACCGGTGTCTGCATGGAATGAGCTTCTTGAACCAGTATTGAGACTTGTTCCTCGTTCAAGCCGACAATGGCGGCAAGTCCATAGCCCCTGGGATAAAGCTCTACCATCATCTCGGCGCGCTGTTTCACGAGCCGAACTCCATCGGCAAGGTTCAGAACGCCAGCCACGATCGCGGCGCTAAAAGCTCCCACTGACATTCCCGCTACTGCTTCCGGCCCGACACCGTCTGCGATGAGAGCGCGTGCCACCGCTACTCCGGAAGCCAGCAACGCCAGTTGGACGGAGATAGTGGACTGTAGCGCTGCTGCCGAGTCGAGTCGCAGCACGTTTTGGTCGAGGCTTTCGCTCACTTCATCCAGTGTCCGCGCGATGACAGGATGATCCGGTAGGGCGTGCAGCATGCCGGAAACTTGGGACCCTTGTCCAGGAAACAGAAAAGCTACGCCCATGGGACGTTCAGCCTTTCTCCCACACCTCGACCTCTGTCCTCCATGCTGAATTCATAGCTCCAGGGATCGTCGCTGAGTTCGAGTCCGGCGGGAGTACGCAATAGAATGCCTGCGGCCCTCCCTCGTGCGTATTCGGTGAGGGAGAAGCCGCATCCGAGTGTCTCCACACGAATATCGACAGGAACCAAAAGGTTCGTCGTCCGAGCCTGAAGCGACCTTGCCTGCTCTCTTGTTATCTTGCCCTCGGCGAAAATCACGACATCTAGATCGCTTTCGGGCTTTACCACATGCCGGCCAGTTGCGAGCTCGAAGCCAACGCTGCCTCCAGGTCCCCAAGGGTGATCGAGGTCCATCCAGCGATCTTTGAGAACCCGTAAGGCGCGAAGAGCAGGTGCGGCATCTACCCGCAATGCTGGAATCGTGCCTGTCAGGAGTTGCGGAGGGGTGAGGATGCTCTTTAGCCACTGCGGATGACAGAAAGCAGCCCAGCGCTGATTCCTTTCTGCTCCACGAACGCCGATCGGAATTTCTTGATCCGTGGTCCGTCCACGACGAACAATGACAAATGGAGTTTTTCGTAATGCCTCATCGACCCATCCGGGTGCAGATGCATTCCGAGCGATGAACACATTCGCTTCTATCTCCAACAAGTCATGTGTTCGAACAGAATGAGCTTCGCAGTGAAACATGTGACGTCCTAATGTAGGCGGTCGAGGAAAACAATCCATCCCGCGAGCGTGAAGATACCAAGGACAGTACTCGCAATGAGACTCGAGCTTGCCACCTCTGGGGTTGCGTCGAAACCTTCGCCAAACAGAATGCCGAAGAAACCGCAGGGAATTGCACTCAGTAAGACGACGTACTTAGTCTGTTCCAGAGGCCTAGCCAATCGAGACACCAGTGCAAAACAGAGAGCGGGCTGGATCACATTCTTGGCTAAGACACCCCATCCCACACTCCAGTTCAGCGTGAAACTCTGCGCCGATACAATGAGGCCGGTCACAAACAACGCAGTGCCTTCGGTCGCGGCGCCAAGAATGGAGAGGCTCTTCTCAACATAAACTGGCATGTGGAACTTGACGACCGCTAGAACAACGCCGAGAACAGGAGCCCAGAATACCGGGTTCTTGAGAGCACTCCACAGAGATGCGCGGATGCGAGCCGCGTGAGAAAGTGTCCGGCCTGCACTGGTACCGCTTTCCAGAATCGCGAGAGTGATCGGGGTGATCGTAATCGCACCAACTGCCAGGGCAACGGCGACGGTGACGGAAGCCCGAGGGCCATAAACGGCCAGGAGGAGAGGAATGCCCACCGCGGCAGCATTTGGAAATCCCAGCGTCAGCGCTAATACGGCACTGTTTGCAGCCGTGTCCTTAGCCAGATTCCGCGAAGTATAGTAGGTCGCAATAAAGAGAGCCGCATAGACGATCGCAAATACGAGGGCCGGCCTGGCTTGGCCCCATAAGAGCTCGCGCGGCGTGCTTGCCATGGTGACGAACAAATAACAAGGCAGCGCAAAGGTCATGAGAAAGCTGACGAGCGTCTTTACGTCCTTGTTATCAACCACCCTTCGCAGGCCAGCCACATACCCAAACAAAAGGCCCACAAAGATCGGCACAAGCGAATTGGCCAAAAGATCGATCATCGGCTGTTTAGTTCTCGAGCCACTGTGCTTCGAGCCTGCTGCGAACGAGCAGCGAAGCCTTTCTCATCTCGAGGGCTCCCTTCGATTCAAGTCGATTGCGAAGATCGACCGGGCCCCTGCGGGCATCTGCACTGGCTCCGACCAATTCGTCTTGTACGTTGCGAATATCCTGCTCAGACGGTTTCTCCGGATTGTCAACGTGAAGCAGCTTGTAGAGGAGACCTAGCTTTGCGTAATCCCGAACGTCGTATGACATGGGAGCAATCTTCTTTCCGAGCTCCTCAAGTTCCTGTATGGAGCGGCGCGTAATCCGCGCGGCTGCGGCTTTGTGCATGGCATGGATCATGACGCCGTCGTCGTCGAACGCCAGAATACGATTGGCCTGATAACCGTGGGTCAGAGGAACTCCCGAAATTGCGTGTCCCACGATCAGTGCAATTACGGGGTGCCCCGCCAGCCGTGCCGATCCATAAGCGTCTATAGCGGCTGCACAGGCAAGAAAGATGGCGGCGGTCTCTTCGCGGCGGCCGTAGGCTTGGCTCTTCGCATCGACGATAGCGACGATTGGCCGTTTGGTCTTGTTCTTATCCTGCTGCATCACTTCACGGACGCGTGCGGCAAGCGTATAACCCTCCTCTAGGCCAATTTCTCCATGCCGGGCGCATGGAAAGCGCGCATTCGGATCAGGAACAACGCAGAGGAATCTTGCCTGCTCTTTGCCAAGCGGGGCATCCGCCGTAAGTACGGATTTAGGGTCACCAGGCATGGATGACGCCTGTCCAGTAAGGGCGCGGAACCAGACCGTCCCTCGTACACTTGTATGTTCGGTCATTGTTTTTCCTCCGTAGAGCCTTTCGTTGTCCACAGCACGCGGAGCTCCCTAGGGTCCCACTGCCGCGACGGGTCCAGGGTCGCGATGCGGCCGCGATAGAGTGCTACTTGCGAGCTTCTATACACCGGTGGAGCGCCCCTCAAGACCAAACCCCTGATCACGGTTGCAATCTGCGGTGTGTCGTCGTCGACCAGTGCATCGGCCAAACCCGTTGCGTATCGCTGCTCACCACCATCGATAGCCCAGATGAGCGCGTGATCCTTCGAGTCGAATTCGTCGACTCCGGACTCCTGTTCGATCACTTCTGGTCCGTTCATTCCGAGTCGAGCTTCGCGTGTCATGACAACATAACTGCAGAGCCCTGCGGCTAGAGACATTCCTCCGAAGCATCCGACCGTGCCGGCCGTAAGGCAGATTACCGGGGCATGCTGCCTCAATACCAGAATGGAGGCCATGATTTCAGCGATTGCCGCCTCTCCGAGATTGGCCTCTTGCAGACGCACACCACCGGTCTCGAGCAGAATTACAGCGCTCGTTGAAATGCCCTTCACATTGTCACCAGAGGCTAGGTCGAGAGCAGCTGCGATCTTTGCGCCGGACACCTCTCCGAGACTCCCGCCTTGAAAGGCGCCCTCCAGCGCGATGACCACCGCGGTTTGGCCCGCGATCTTTCCTTTCATCACCACGCATCCATCGTCCTCTTGTGGCGTAACGCCCTGCTGCTCAAGCCAGGGAGACTCCATGCGGTCGAAGGGGCCAACCAACTCGCGCGATGTTCCCTCATCGAAAAGCGCCGCGACCCGTTCCCTGGCGTCGAGCTCAATGAAGCTCTGCCGATTGATGAAGTTTGCACCTAATCTTTGGTCGCTCATTGCTCACTCACCTCCACTGCCTGTGCCAGACGCAATTGAACACTGCCGGGTGTCGCCCCAGCGTCGTTGATCTGAATGCGGACTGCACCGTCGTACTTTGTGAAAAATCGGTCCAGGACCGCTTTCCAAGCCTTGCCAAAGCCGTCCACACTAGTCCGAATTGAAACGTGGGCAGTATTGCCGTTGGCGGGCTCCAACAGTACTTCCAGATCTCCGGAACCCACTACGCCCGTATGTGCTTTCTTGAAGATCTTTCTCTTTGCGGGGTAATCAAGTTCGATGTGTTCCATCTGTACCCTCCAATTCGTTTCGGTCTGCTTCCACTTCTTCTTGTCCCCGCTCGATCGCGTCAAGGAACAGCGTCGCCGCCAGAAGATCTCCGCTGCCACCCGGTGACACTTCCATTTCTAGTAGCTGGCGATCGAGACGTTTTAATTGCTGCTCTCCAATCGGAGTTCGAGTACCGCCAGCGTTCATCACAGCAGCGGCGCCTTCTTTTGCAGTCACGAGCGCCTCTTCTCCTCCGCGGTACAGCAGACAGGTGTCATCCAACTGGGAAATGACGCTAAGCAGTGTGTCCAGACGAGCCAGGCGCTCGGGTGCGCCGCCGGCGCGCCTCGATCGGAGCATGGGTAGAGCTATGTCAACGACGTGGGGAAAGCCGCTAAGAGCTTCACCTCGCGCTCCGGGGACGCCATATTGTTGTGCGACCATGTCACCATGCGAGACGAGTCGAGGCGCCGCACGATCTTCGAAGGACGCAATCTTCTTAGCAGTTGCAGCAACTACCGGAGCCGATGCCTTGTCCTCACCCATCAGAGCAGCAGCGGAGATCAGCAGTCCCAGGATCCAGATTGCGCCTTTGTGTGAGTTGCTCCCACCAGTTGCCCTCAGCATCGCGCGTTCGGCATTGCGTCCAATGAGTGCAAGTCGTTCCCGCAACGCCTGGCTGGGATAACTTCCTTGGGAGATGGCGGCCATTTCGCAGAAGTATGGTTCAATCGCGAGGGCAGAACTCCGCATGATTGCGAGCGACAGATCGGAATGTGCTCCAGAACCGCGGCGATCGACCAGGCCAGGCTTTGGTGTCAACTCCGCCTCCGCGATCAGCGCCTGACGGCCAAGGAGCGCCAGCCATGCCACTCGCGCCTGATCATTGGCAAGGACGCAAGGATTTCTGAGATCTGTCTCGAATGGGAAGTCTGCACGCATTACCAACTCCGGAACCGTGACGGCGGGTTATAGAGTCCACCGGACCAGGCCACTAGATCCTCCACACTTCTTGCCGCGAGTAGAGAACGCTTGGCCTCCAGTCGGTGAACTCCCAGATCTTCCGGGTACGCGACGACACCCTTTTTTCGAAGGGCCGCTGTTTCAGAAGCGATCGCCTTGAGACCAACCGGGCTCACTCCTGCCACTGCCGCCAGTGCGCGGCGGCGCTCCTCCTGCCCTTCGGCCTTGTAGAGATACGCGATGCCCTCCTCGGTTACGACATGGCTGACGTCGTCGCCGTAAATCATGACGGGCGCGATTGGCATTCCCGCTTGCTTGCCAACCTCGACCGCATCGAGACTCTCAACGAATGCAGGAACGCTGCCCTTCTGAAAGGTCCCTACAGTCTGTACTACGATCTTTCGACCTCGGACGACGGGCTTCTTCTCGGTGATTAGATCAAGCCAGGGTGGCGAACTGTGGCGCCGGCCATGGGGGTCGTGGCCCATGTGTGGTGCGCCGCCGAATCCAGAAAGTCGGCCGCTGGTGACAGTCGAAGAGTTCGCATCCCCATCCATCTGCAGCGTCGATCCGATAAACGCATCAACCGCATACTGTCCGGCGAGTTGGCACAGAACCCGGTTGGAACGGAGGCTGCCATCGTGTCCAATAAAGAAGACATCCGGCCGCGCTGCCACATATTGATCCATCCCAACTTCACTACCGAAACAGTGAATGCTTTTTACCCAACCACTTTCGATTGCGGGAATCATCGTCGGGTGCGGGTTAAGCGCCCAGTGTTCACAGATTTTTCCGCGCAGACCTAGCGACTCTCCGTAGGTCGGCAAGAGTAGTTCGACGGCCGCGGTATCGAAGCCAATGCCGTGGTTCAAGGAGCGAACCTGGTGACGCTCGTATATGCCACGGATTATCATCATGCCTATCAAAATTTGCAGGTTATCGATGTGGCGCGGGTCACGTGTAAAGAGCGGTTCGATTGCGAACGGTCTGTCAGCCTCGACCACAACATCGGTCCACGAGGCGGGGATGTCGACACGCGGTAATTTGTCGACGATCTGGTTTACCTGCACCACGACGATTCCGTCGTGAAAGGCAGCTGCTTCCACAATGACTGGCGTGTCTTCAGTGTTGGGCCCGGTATAAATGTTGCCTTCCGCATCCGCCTGTTCTGCGCAGACGAGGACTACATTGGGGAGCAGATCGACAAGCAGGCGGGCATAAAGTTCGACGTAAGTGTGGATCGCTCCGATGTCGAGCTTTCCATCTTCCAACAATTGCGCAACACGCAGGCTTTCCGGACCGGCGTAGGAGAAATCTATTTTCTTCGCGATTCCCAGTTCAAACAATGTGATCTGTTCGGGCCGGCTGATACTCGAAATGATCAGATGCAGATCGTGAACCTTTTTCGGATCAACCTTTACCAGGGAACGTGAGAGGAAATCAGCCTGCTTCTGGTTATCTCCCTCAAGCACAATCCTGTCACCGCTGACGATCAGAGTTTCGAGAGCGTCGATGATCTTTTCTTTGGAGAGGATTGGCCCTTTCATCCAGGGTTGGACGAGTTGCATGCGCCGTCGTTTCTCGTCGCGCCTCGTCGTCCAGGAGCGAGTCGATGTTTGCGCGTATTCCGTTGTCTGTGGCATTTCATTTCTCCAATAAATGCTGACGAATGCGGGAGCGATCCTCTAGCGACCGTGTTGTGCCGCATCTTCGATCAACGCTGCAACTTCCTTGGGGTGCGAAATATAGACCGAGTGGCTGGCTCCTGGAACTTCGACTTTGTGGCTGCCCGCCCGTGTGGCATACCAACGTTCGAGATCGGGGTTGATGACTCTGTCGCTTCCGGCTACCAGCATCGAGCTTGGTTTACTTCTCCAGGCAGGCGTGCTGATGACTCCTCTGAAATTCTCGGCCTTGTTCATCACCTGCGATCTCGCCATGAAGGTGGCTTGCTCCGCCGGCAGGTCGGCTGAGAAGTATTCGTGAAACTGTGCCGGGTCGAGGTAAGTGAAGCCGTCGGGTGTCTTCTTGATCGCCTTAGACTTACTGAGGTCGCTCGGGAAGCGCTTTCCGTCGTCAGACTCATTTTCTCCCGCGTCGGGCATGTGGGCCGCGATGTACACCAAACCGGCCACAGACGGATCCGTGCCCGCTTCGGTGATTACGGCTCCTCCGTAGCTGTGAGCGACAAGAATGCACGGCCCATCTTGTAGGGCAAGGACGCGCTTCGTCGCGGCGACATCGTCTTGGAAAGATGTCTCAGGCTCTTGGACCAAGCTGACGTTGTAGCCGTCCTTGACAAGAATGTCGTAGACGCCTCTCCAGCCAGAGCCATCTGCCCAGGCACCATGGACCAGCACGACGTTTTTCACCGGACTGTTCTGCGCCTGGACGCTTGTTACGACTAGCGTTGCAAGCAATACCACATAGACAAAACCAACTTTGAGTGTGCTTTGAAACATACGAATTCTCCTTTGACACTAGATGTAGATCGTGTGATCAGTTTCCGTTTACCGCTGTTTCACTTTGACTGCTCGGCGTCAAACGCAGATGAACCAGAATATTCAGATGGTTTCCGACGATGGAATTGAAATCTTGCGAGACACCGATGTCCTCGGCATTGGCGGCGTAATTCCCAGGAAGCCCAGGAGCTTCCAGAAATGTTCCCGTGCATTGGGGACCGCTATAGGCTTCAGTCGGGTCAGGGTTTTGACATTTCTCATCTTGAACCACGGTCGGCCAGTAGGTACTCACTACAGTTTTCACCAGCTGCGGAAAATCCTCGCGGAACATACTCGTCGATCCCGATGCCTTGACTGAGCTCTCCTTTTGTCCGTTCCCGGTGGCCGGGAAATCGAAAATGAAAGTGGCCTCACGCGAAACGCGGTGGATCATTGGGGGACCATACACGGGCCCGGAATAAGCTTCAGTCGGGTCCGCCTCGACATTGCGGTCCACCCGAGTCACGGCCAGTTCGCCAGTGGCCTGCAGTCGACCGTCTGGCGTCCGGACGACCCGCTTGGAGTGGAAACACACCAAGGTATGGTTCGACAGATTCGCTAACCAATGATTCAGGAATTTCCCGTCCTCATCAATGACGGGCGACATGGAGGTTGCCGGATAGAACCTGAAATCGAAGGAAGACTTGGCGGGGTCACCACTGTCTATCACGACCCGCCCGTTTAGCCTGGCGAAACCGAGCGTTGCGTTTAATTTTGTTTTCCCGTAATCCGTGGTCGCGTCGGTGACTAGTTGAGCATCGGAATGAGCCGTATCTACCTGCCAGGATCCAGGGGTGGAAACAGAGCTATTCGGAACGCCCCAAGCGAGCATCATTGTCACTGCGCATAGCACCTTGTACTTAAACATTGTTTTTGTTCTCCTAATTGGGCTATTCCGGCGCCTCGGCCCCGCTCCAGGAGTTCAGGCTGTCTTCCATTCTGCGATGGTGGAATACCACGCTGGAGTTCGATCAATCTTCAGGCCGACAATCATCTTCTCGAATTCTGCGCGATAGGCCCTTGTCATCTGGTTCTTCATGAACGACTCCGGACTCTCATTCCATACCTCGTAGATCAGAATGTTCTTCGGATCTCGCATGTCCTGGACCAACGAAGCCTGAACGAACGTTTTCTCCTTCACAATGTGTGCGAAGATATCCCGCATCTTCGCGGTGAACTCCTTCTTGGCAGACTCTTTCATACAAAAGCGAACAACGAGGGTAATCTTGTCTGACATACCATCTCCTTTAAACGGAGCCCAAGACCGCGTTATCGCAAGCTTCGGCTCCTGCTAGTGTTGCGCCCACCTCTAAGCTGGATCGAGGAATGTGTAGAGTGCCTTAATTTTGTCGGCCTTCGAGACAATCACGTCGAGGCCTGCGACGGTTGGCTTTTTCCCCTCGGGGCCGAAGCCCCATTTCAGCCTTCCTATTCCGTTATGGGAGTCGGGCACACCCAACTCGCTGAAAACGAAATCCGGAAACTTCAGCAACAGATCCTCGACAGCGTTATCGATTGCTTCGGGGCCAATGTGCATCCCGTCAGGATCGATGAATACTCCGTCAGACTCCCATATCGTCGATATCGCCGTGCGCCGCTTCTCCGCGTCACGCTCGCCGAATGCTCCCAGGTTCTTTCTCAAGAGATCGTCTACACTTTGCATCGCGTTCTCCATTCTGGGCACACCGCCGGCTATATCTGAGCCAAGCCGCCATCGACGAACAACTCGATGCCGGTTACGTAGCTGCTGTCGTCGGAGGCCAGGAACAAGACGGCCTTCGCGATTTCATCCGCGGTGCCCGGACGGCCCAGGGGAATATCGCCAAGCGAGCTCTGTACATAGTGATCGACTTCGTCCTGCGTCATCCCCAGCGAAGTGTTATAGCCGGGCGTCGGGATGATGCCCGGACTGATTGCATTCACCCGGATCTTTCGCACCTTGAGGTCGACGGACCAGGTACGCGCAAATGAGCGGACCGCAGCCTTCGTCGCACTGTAGACGCTGAAGGCCGGACTGCCGGTGGCGGAGACTATCGATGCATTTAGTACGATCGATCCGCCCGGTTGCAGCAACGGGAGCGCCTTCTGCACCGTAAACAGTAGTCCCTTCACGTTCACATCAAATTGCTTGTCAAAATGTTCTTCACTGATCTGCCCGAGCGGCGCAAACGCACCGGTGCCGGCATTGGCAAAGACGATGTCGAGCTTGCTCTTCTGCTTCTTTACTGTTGCGTACAGCTTGTCGAGATCGGCCATTTTTGAGACGTCGCTCTGGACAGCCGTCACATTTCGTCCAATCTGGCTCACGGCGGTTTCCAGTTCGCTTTGCCGACGTCCAGTGATGAACACGTGGGCGCCTTCATCGACGAACCGTTTTGCGGTCGCTAAGCCGATTCCACTGCTGCCGCCCGTAATGACCGCTGTCTTTCCTTCAAGCTTTCCCATATTCATTTCCTTTCACCGTAGTGGAGAAGCACTTTATCTACCGCGTTGCCTTTTTGGCGCGAAGATGAATGCAAGCGATTGAATACAAAGAAACAATCAACGGGGTGTAAGGCACAAGTTGTAGCAATTCACTCCCTCAGAGTGTCAGCGCGCTGGACGGTTTCGTCGGGAGCATAGTCATCTGCAGCTTGGCATGTTCGCTTGACAAGTTACTCTCCCCATCGTTTAGCCTGAGCAGATCACATCCCGCAGTATTGGCCCACACTATTTCCACGGAGCGATTCGTGAAGGATCGGCCAGGCATTTCAGGGGAAACGGCTACTCAGCTGATTGGAGTTGCGATGACGGAACCCGAGAACGCAGGATTAGGTGAAACCGGAAAGAACCACCTCGACGATCCGCAATCTCCTACTCAGGCCGAAGAGCAGTTGCGTCGCACCGAGTATTACCTGACGGTGGCAGAAAGATTAACCCACTCAGGTAGCTTCGTATGGGATGTTGGTCGTCCAGGCCCCGTCTACTGGTCACCCGAGATGTGCCGAATCCACGGGCGCGATCCGGCACAAGGTCCTCCGCGTTTTGAAGAAGACCGTGCTCTGCAGTCTCCCGAGGACTGGGCGGGCTTGATGGCAGCCGCGGAAAAGTCAGCGCGAGACAAAACCGACATCGATTACGATTCCCAACTACTCTTTCCTGATGGGTCGACCAAGAAAATTCGAATCGTAGCTCATCCCGTCGTCAATTCAGTCGGTGATGTAGTGCAGTTCATCGGCACGACGATAGATGTCACGGAGCAGCATCGCGCGAAAATGGCGTTGGAGAGCGCACTAACTGAGATCAAGAAATCAGAAGTGCGGCTTCGAACCATTATCGACACAATCCCGGCAATGGCTTGGTGCGCGCTGCCCGATGGCTTCGCGGAGTTCCACAATCAGCGTTGGCTGGACTATACCGGACTCTCCGACGAGGATGCGCAGGGTTGGGGTTGGAGAACTGCGATTCATCCTGAAGATGCGGAAGCCGCCGTAAACGATTGGCGCGACATCGTAGCTTCAAACAAGCCCCGCGAAGGCGAACGTCTCATTCGGAGGTTTGACGGAGAGTATCGCCGGCATATGTACCGTGCCGAGCCGTTGATGGATGAGCAGGGAAAGGTCGTTCGATGGTACGGCACCATCATCGACATAGAAGACCGCAAACGTGCGGAAGACAGACTCCGATCCAGTGAGCAGAACTTTCGTCTGATCGTTAACAGTATTCCAGGTTATGTTTGTGCTTTGACGGCAAGCGGCGAAATTGAATTCGTCAACAATCAAGTGTTGGAATATTTTGGTAGGACCCTTGATGAATTGAAGCACTGGGCTGCGTCCGACGCCGTCCATCCCGACGATCTTCCTGACGTGATCGCCACGATGAAGACTTCGATCGAAACCGGCCAACCGACTGAGGTTGAACTCCGCCTCCGCCGTGCCGATGGGATATATCGCTGGTTTTTGCTGCGCCGCCTGCCGCAGCGTGATAGCCGCGGCCAAATCGTCCGCTGGTATACGCTGCACACCGATATTGAAGACCGAAAGCAGGCAGAAGACAAGATCCGGCGAAGCGAAACCGAGCTTCGACAAATATTGAATTTGGCGCCCCAATATGTCGTCGTATTAACCCCTGATCGCACTCGTCTGTATGCCAATCAAATGATGCTCGATTATCTGGGGCTAACCCTTGAGGAGTGGCGGGGCACCGACCGTCACGAGTATTTCTATCCAGATGATTTAGAACGCGTGATTCGCGAAACTAAAGATAAATTTTCAAGCGGCCTCCCGCATGAATCCGAAGCACGTTTTAGAGGAAAAGATGGGAAATATCGCTGGTTTCTCTTGCGATGGAACCCAGTACGGGACGAACAAGGACGCGTCACGCGTTGGTACGCCGCAGGGACCGATATTGACGATCACAAGCAGGCGCAGCAACGACTTCAGAACGAGAACGTTGCGTTACGCGAAGAAGTCGATCAGGCGTCCATGTTCGAGGAGATCGTCGGTTCCTCAGTAGCACTCCGAAGGGTCCTATTGCAAGTGGCGAAGGTCGCGCCTGCCGATTCCACGGTTCTAATTCTTGGCGAGACTGGAACAGGAAAAGAACTAATAGCGCGCGCAATTCACAATCGATCGAACCGTTCCACACGTGCATTCGTCCGAGTGAATTGTGCGGCGATTCCACAATCCTTGATCGCGTCCGAACTCTTTGGGCATGAGAAGGGTGCCTTCACCGGAGCAACACAGAGACGTTTGGGAAGGTTTGAACTGGCGCATGAGGGAACAATCTTCCTGGACGAGGTTGGAGAACTTCCAGCCGAGACGCAGATAACTCTCTTACGGGTGCTCCAGGAGCGAGAATTCGAACGCGTGGGAGGAAGCCAGCCGATTTCAGTTGACGTGCGAGTGTTGGCAGCGACCAACCGGAACCTGAATGCTGCTGTTGACTCGGGAAGCTTCAGGCAAGATCTCTTCTACAGACTCAATGTCTTTCCAATTGAGATTCCGCCGCTTCGAGAACGCATCGATGACATTCCCATGTTGGTAGAGTACCTGGTTGAGCGCTATGCAAAGAAAGCCGGGAAAAAGATCACACATATAACGAAGAAGACGTTGGAATTATTTCAGGCCTATGGCTGGCCGGGGAATATTCGTGAGTTGCAGAATGTGGTCGAGCGAGCCGTTGTATTGAGCGACGGAAATACTTTCTCGGTCGATGAGAGCTGGCTGGAACGTAAGCGGCCTCCAGAATCGCCGAGATCAAGTATGGTGGACAAAGGGCTCTTACGGCTGGACGCTGATCGAGAGAGGGAAATAATCGAAGCAGCCCTAGCTGAGACCGGCGGGCGCATCGCGGGGCCATCTGGAGCAGCTGCCAAGCTTGGAATTCCTCGTCAAACCCTCGACTCCAAGATCAGTATCCTGGGAATCAAGAAAAACCGCTTCAAATCTGCGTGATGAGCATTCTGCAGTCCCCATTCTTTTGATCCAACACAAGTTGTCAAGGTACTGCGGCGCACGCGGTGAGCCGCTCTAATCTAACCCGCCGAAATCGTGCCGAGAATCAGCATTTTCTGATTATCAGAAATCCACGATCAAGCTAAGGTATTTACATTCAGTGCGTTGTATGTGGAACGTCGAGTGCACCGTCAGAATGCGATGGCATTGAAAATAGTAGAAAAATCCGACGGAGCGCGCACAATTTTCAAAATTAGCGGTCGAATTCGATCCGGAGATCTCGAGGAATTACGCGGGCAGATGGGCGGTCACGCAGCAGGAATCGTCCTTGATCTGGAAGAGGTGACACTCGTCGATGTTGAGGTGGTTCGCTTCTTGGGAATGTGTGAAGCGAAGGGCGTCGAATTGGTGCATTGTCCACCGTACATCCGCGAGTGGGTATTCAGGGAACAGGCTTCCGACGAAGAAAACTAAGAGTGGGGTGCGACATGAACAGCGAAAACGCAGCAGTTTTAGATGAGCGTAGTGGGATGGCTTTCCCCTATGCCGATCATGACGATGTGTCGCTGGGGAATTTGTCACCGGATGTGAGCGCCGAACTGCGCCCGGCACTCTTGACACCCTACCGGTTCACCGAGGAGCACGAACATGAGCATAAGGGCTTTGAAGGCATAGTGGGATCGAGCGCAGCACTGATTGAAGTGCTGCATCTAGTTCGCACGGTGGCGCCCACAGATTCGACGGTTCTGATCGAAGGGGAGACGGGGACCGGAAAAGAACTCATCGCGGCAGCCATCCATGCTCACAGTAAGCGGCGGGATCGCCCCTTCGTGAAACTGAATTGCGCCGCAATTCCTTTGGGGTTGCTTGAGAGCGAGCTCTTCGGCCACGAAAGGGGCGCCTTTACAGGGGCAGTGGCACGCAAGGTTGGCCGCTTCGAGGCGGCGGATCGAGGTACGCTCTTTCTGGATGAGATCGGTGATATCCCGCTGGAATTGCAGGCGAAGCTGCTACGTGTATTGCAGGAGGGAGAATTCGAAAGACTCGGCAGCAACCAAACCCAGCGGGTCAACGTGCGCTTGGTAGCGGCAACAAATGGGGACCTGTTAAAGCTGGTTTCCGAGAAACGGTTTCGCAGCGATCTTTACTACCGACTCAACATATTTCCTATTCCGGTACCCGCATTGCGCGATCGCGCAGAGGACATTCCCTTGTTAGTCAGGCACTTCGTTACCAAATACGCCGCTAGGATGCAAAAACGGATTGATGAGATCCCAGTGGAAGCAATGACTGTGCTGAGTGACCACCCGTGGCCGGGGAATATTCGTGAGTTGCAGAACTTCATCGAGCGCAGCGTCATCTTGACGACCGGGAAAACCTTGCGTCCTCCTCTCGAAGGGTTGAGGCAGGCTTCTGAAAGTGAGCGTCTGGAAGCTATCACGCTCGAAGATGCTGAGCGGGATCACATTTGCAAAACGCTAAAAAAGACAAACGGCGTCGTCGCGGGCTCGCACGGCGCTGCAGCCCGTTTGGGGATGAAACGCTCGACCTTGTACTACTACATGCAAAGGCTGGGAATCTCGCGCTCCAAAGATTCCCGGTCTACCTGTGACAACCGCCCGAACCGACGAATTGACCAACAAAACTAAAAGGACGGATTGTCTTGCCGCATCGTCCAACTGAAGATTTCTCCGATATTCCCAGGTTTTCTCAAGATTAGAGATCCGAAAAGAGTAGCGGCATGTTCCTCTCCTGCCGGTTGCGAGGCTGCCGACTACTCTAGCAAAGTTCCCCATGCTCGCCGAGAAACTGTGTATTCGCCCTTCAGAGGCCGAAGACTCCAGAGTCTCGAAGTAGCGTTTTTTGATTCAAAACCAATCGCAATCTCACTCCTGTCAGGACTGTTGACATACACGTCCATTCGGCTGGACGCCAATGGAACCCACGGCCGGCTTATCTGGCATATGCCCGTCCATTTGAGCAGCTGGAAATACTAGGGTTCCACACAACTTGCTGTCTCTTCAGTTGATCGGCAACCACCGTGCTCTTGTGCAGGAAGTGAGCAGACTCATAACGCGAGAAGCATGTCCAAAGTAGCGTTTTAGTTGAAAGGAGAATCATGAACCGTCGAAATTTTCTCTCTCTAGGATCAGCCAGCGCGGCCTTCGCTCTTCTCCCCGCTGCGAAAGTCATGGCTGCTCCTGCGTATGCACCTTGCTCCCAACTATCAGAGTTGCCTTTACCACCTTCGCCTGAGACGACTAAAAGGCTCTTTCCTGGGTTTGTTGCCGACACAGTCAAAACCAGCGGCACCAGCATTAACGTTCTCAAAGGCGGCGAGGGCCCGCCATTGTTGCTGATTCACGGTCATCCGGAGACGCACGTAACGTGGCACAAGATCGCCGCGGATCTAGCGCGAAATTACACAGTCGTCATCCCTGACCTGCGAGGCTATGGCGATTCCAGCAAGCCCGACGGCGGCGAGCGTCAGGTCAACTATTCCTTCCGAGCGATGGCTCAGGATCAGGTGGAGACGATGCGGCACTTCGGCTACGAGCGGTTCTTTGTAGCGGGTCACGACCGCGGCGCTCGTGCTGCACATCGTCTTTGCCTCGATCACCCTGACAGCGTACTCAAGGTCTGCCTTATGGACATCGCGCCGACCCTCACGATGTACCGTGACACGAACAAAGAGTTCGCCACACGGTATGTGTGGTGGTTTCTTCAAATCCAGCCTTTTCCAATGCCGGAGCACATCATCGGCAACGATCCTGAATATTACTTGAAGGAGCACCTTGCGGTGCAAGGCAAGACTCCCGGTGCAGTCACGCCGGAGGCGATGGCTGAGTACCTGCGCTGCTACTGCTGCTCGGGCACGATCCACGCGGCCTGTGAAGACTATCGAGCCGCGGCAGATATTGATCTCGAAATGGACGAAGCGGACGACAAAGCAGGCCACAAGATTTCTGCGCCGGTGCTCGCACTGTGGGGCGCTAAGGGAGTCGTTGGTCACCTCTGGGATGTACTTGCAACTTGGCGTGCGAAGGCTACCTCAGTCAGCGGCAGGGCCTTGGACTGTGGACACCTGCTTCCTGAGGAACAGCCTGCCGAGGTGCTTGCCGAGCTTCAGCAGTTCCTTCGCGGATAAACCAGTGCATCGGACACGATGTGTGTCGTAAGGATTTTGGAAGATGTGTGCCTTGATA